>Ga0228710_1009149_pt1 | contig 13881 bp, 9 predicted proteins | sample MedpolnodulmetaG_FD_177995 | JGI IMG/M metagenome (GOLD analysis project Ga0228710, IMG submission 177995) | Root nodule microbial communities from Medicago polymorpha collected in Santa Monica, California, United States - pink nodules | ecosystem: Host-associated > Plants > Roots > Nodule...
TACACTTATAATTTTTGGTTCTTAAATATTGTTTCAAACAATTATTTCTATGAATTAAAATTACATAATTAAATAGTTATTCCAGCTCATAAGACCCGTGCGGCGCACGGGTCATCAATCTAGTATATATAAATGTTAAATAGTTCTGAAAAGTTTGCCCTAATCCTAATCCCGCCTTTTTTGGTGGTTCTGAGTAATTTTTATGAAAAAAAGAGTTTGCAAGGAATCGAACCAGGTACCATATGCTTACAGTTTATAACTATAACCACTATGCCACTTCTATTTTTGTTGAAATATTGTTGCTTCCAAAAATGAAATACATGACTAAAACATTTTTTTTAAAGCCCCAACCGCCTAACGGTTTCCTCTCTCATAACAGTTATTTTTTATTATTAGTGTTACCTTTATTGATAGTAGTTCTTTTTTATTATTTTTTTTTTTTGTGTACACTAACTACGTGTTACGATATTAAAGTTGCATCTTTAAAATTGTAGATAATTTGACTGATCCATATGATAATTTTTTCATTAGAAACTTCATTTTTTTCCTATAATTTTGTCGGTCTCTTTATTTCTCCTATATTATATTACATGAAGTTTTTGTTTTGACTTTTTATTTACAAAAATCACTATAGTAGACTATAACATTACTTTGTTTTGGCAAACTAATGACTTTTACTCCATATTCAATTTTGTTGATTTCCATACTAATTTTTGTTGATGCAAACTAAATGTTGTTAATTTGCTTCTTTGAGATTGTGCATGTCAATCACTCTTAATTGAGGCAATTTGATATTTTATATATGAAACTCTACAAAAACCCGTGCATCGCACGGGTTAGAGTTTATACTCAATGTTGATTCTTAATAAGTCATCAATCCTCTCAACCGGGCATCAAAGAAAAAATGACTAAATAGACTCCACATCATTACATCACACCTCAAACATGGTGCGAACTGTGAAAGATATGAAGAATGAAAAGTACCCAAACTCTGCCTTGAATACTAGAAATAGATCTAGAACTTACGAATAAGTGAGGGATAATATTTGTTGAATATAACTTGTAACAACACTGAGAATAACAGTCTGCGGAGTTGGTTACAAGAACAAGAAGAAATACAATAACCCAACTTCTAGGAATTAGAGAGCCTAGTCTCTCCCAACTAGACAAACATAAAACAACAAAAGACCCTCCATTTTCCCTTTCAGACTATATGCATTATTCTAACTACCAACAACAGTTACCCGGGCGAAGCCACCAATCTACCATAAATAAGTAACCAAAAAAAAACTACCAACAACAGTTTATGGCTTCCTACAACAGTTACATAGCAGTGAATGCGCACAACATTTAAGAAAAATTAAATATACTGCCTACTAATATTACATAACTTCCAACAAGTCCTGGTGATAAGAGGCCTACTACTAACAAATACATTAACTTTAGAGATAAAAACGCCTTTGTTTTCTTTGCAGTCGCACAGATGGAGCTCCAAAAAATGCCCTCATTAAAACCCCATATGGAAATCAACCGCACAATAAATTAATATGTATGAAATGATCATTCTCTTTATTGAATTCTACAACCTCCGGTATCTTGTCCACGTCGAACATTGCCAAAAGCAGACAATTCCAGAAGATCCATATCACGATCTGTAATTCATCCAGTATTTCCATCAGTATGTTTTCAGTTACTACAGCTAAATTTGATCATTACAGTCATACCTGAAACCCTGCAATAAGAACTCTTCTGAATAAGATCAGATTTGGAGATATCCGTTCGATTACCCTTTGATCGATTAACTGTTGCCTGAAAAATTATGGATAGAACTTTTATCAAATGAATGAAAAGAGAATCAAATACAGAAACAGATTTAGTGACATGATGATTTATGGTTGGAAAAACAAGTTAGAGCTGGTAACATAATGTTGTCACTTGCATCTAAACCATGCTGGAAGTAGGAGTGAACTTTATTTGCAAAACATAACTACATGAATGACAAGTCAACTAGAAGAAGGAAAGGAAACCATTCCAGCATCTAATGACAGTAATATTAATAATTGGAAAACTCATCCATAGAAAATTTGAAAGCCACATAATAGTGTGATAAAAAAATCAGAGTGGTGTCCAATGACTTGAGTTATCCACATGATCTACAAAAATATCACATCACATTATTACTCTATCATGAAAAAATGTTAGAGCATTAATTTTAATCATCTTTTAGAATTATCTTCAATATTCTTAATTTAGTTAGGATTAGGAGTCTAGTATATTAGCATATATGAGGATTGGTACTTTGTCTTTTGTAGTAATATCTAACATATCATTCACATCGTATCAATAAAATGTTATTGATCTTAGTATTCCTTTTCCTCCCTCTATACCTAACCCTATAACGTCACCAGCTTGTATCCAATATCAAAGGTTTCACTTTTCTGGGAACCAGCAGAATGGATTAGTATATATGTTACCTATACTAATCCAACCTCACCATATCTGCATTTTGATGGACATACCAACAAACATGTTTCGCCCTACTTCTATATAGCTCCAGTAAATTTTTATTACATCCAAGTACTGATTAGTTCTCTGTCTAGAAATATGGTAATGAAAATCCTATGACAGAAAGCTAAAAACTTAAACAGTAGTTTTTTATAATAGATACTTTCATTTGGAACTATAAATAGATAGTCAATAATATAGATATTAAGAAAAGATGAATATAACCATTATCGTGGGAATGATTGTATACTTCCTTTGTGCAAAAATTACTTCTAATATCAAATTAACGAGTATCTTTCTAGTATACCAAGGTAAGGCTTAGTTGGAGTATGCTTGGATTTAAAGAATCACATGTAGAGGAATTTAAAAAAAAAGGCACCCGGCAAAAGCACATACAATCCCCCCTGTTGGGTTCTTTTTCTACACAGAAGCAGAGAAATGAAGAAAATCAGGGGAACCTTACCTGTAATACTTGACAGTTTTCCAACGTGCTCTGGCCTCCCTGAATTTCACAAAACACCCAGATGAATAAGAAGTAAAAAAGGAAACCAATTGGCAACTCAACGATGTCATGATTATCTCTTAGGCTTTGGAGGGGGTGGAAAATGTAGGGAGAGAAATAGAGAAATCAATCTTTCACATTTTTTCAAAGAGCATTTTTTAGAGAATGTGATAGATTAATGCTTATGATGAATATATTTTTAATTTTAAGAATACTATAACAACATAGATTGAATTTGAAGAATTTATATAAAAAAGAAAGTTGCAAAACGTGTAAAGAGATAAAATAAAAACCTTAGAGTAAGGAAGAATGTGATCATAGTCGTGACACAAACAACCAGGACAACCTACAAGCTTCCGAAAGATAAGGTTCCCAAGTGGGTCCCTACGCCATCGATCTGGGTCCCTTCCTTTAATTTTATCAGCTTTTTCCCAGCATTTCTGTTTAACACTGTGTGGGAAACTTCGAGGGTTAGGGTTAGGGTTAGTGTATTCATCAAAGAGAACAGTGGTTGGGTCATCATCGAGGAGAGTGGTAGCAGAGGGTGAGGAGCTTCGTTTGGATGAAGAAGATGATAAGTTTGTTGAAGTTGTTTTGGTTCGATCCTTCAATGGCGAAGTTGAGTTTCTTCTTCGTCGTTCTGGTTTGGTACTTCCACCTCTCATCTGCGGCGTTATCGTTTTATCATCAATTTTATTTTATTTTATTTTACGAGGACATTTTAAATGAGAGCATGAAATAGTGGTGGCCATTGGATTAAATAGATGGCTGTTATTAAATTCTCACTTTGAGTGACTCACGTGACATCTTTTGTCACACAAACACAAGATACGATTCTTTCTCTCACACAAATGTCATAATCCTCTTCTTCCTTTCGTTTCTTCGGTTCTCACGTTTTATTAGCTTAATCCACACAACGATTCTCACATTTGTGTCCTCATTTATACCCTAATTTGATTCAATTTTTCCCACTTTAATTTGATACCCCAATTGGTTTACATCTTGTTCTGTTTGAACATAACTTTTCCAGGTTCAATTTATTTTTTGGGTGAATCAATTAGGTTCACTTTGAAAGGAAAATTGGAAAGGCACTTTGGTTGGCAAATTTGAGTTACTTATGTGTCACTGTTATGTCTAGACAACAAGAATGGGATTAAACATTTGAGTTACCTTGTGAGTTACTTGTCTGGCCAAGATATATCATACATTCAATGCATTTAAACATATACATAGCAAAATAAAACTTGATCATAAAAGAATGTCATAACCAAACTTCTTAAGATGGGATTAAACATGTAAGTCATATACTCCACATAAAACTAAATATAACACAGACATTTTGATCTTAGTTATCTTATAATTAATACATATATCATAAATTCATTGTGTTAAATTCAAGTTTCATGTTTAAATATGTTCAATACTAAATTTCAATAATCTGTCACATAGAAAAATAAACAATGAACCAAAATCATTAATATTCTCTATAATTTTCCTCCATGAACATTTATCAACTTAAAATAATTTAAAACATACCCAAACTATTTTTAATATCAAGATAGACAAGAAATCAACAATTTCATATTATCATGCACATAGAATATCAGCACAATATTACCGATAATAATTTCTTTCACCAAATAATAACATCATTAAAGCATTCATTTGATATTTCTTCACAAGTCATATATGCTACTACTATAACATTAGTCAAATATGCAGATATAGTATATTTATTTAAATTAGTTTATTGTTTCCCAAAACTTTTTAACTGTGAACAGTAAATATACTAGCGAGTAACATTCATATTTTAGGCTAAACATCGCAATGATTCATAAGTTGAAGTATATGTTTCAAATCCAAATATGAAGGGTCGCCAACAGAGGACAAAGCCTGGGCGTAACAACTCTTACGATCACATTAAAGCATAGAGTACACTTGTAAAAACAATTTTTATATTGATAACATATGCAAAATTAACTAATATATGCAATATAGTTTTTCTTGCACATATTATTGCATATATTAGGCTTTTATTTCGATAAACAACAAATAGACACACATATATGCAATAAAGAAATATTGTTTCACATATATTACTAATAGTAACTATAGATATATTTTTCATGTTAGAATATTATAGTGTGTACGCATGCATCATAAACAAAACACTTATACTTATTCAACATTCTCATACTTGTATAATTTAATTTTAAATAATGCATATATAAATTTAACCCCACATGTTAAATCTAACACAAATCAAATTTAATGAAATACCACGCATAAATTTAGAACACCAAACATATCATAAATTCATATAAATTGATTGTGTACCTTTCACCACAGCAAAACATTATCATCGATCATCTTTGACTAATAATCTCTTTCAAAATTGCAGCAACTTAATTAAACAAAAATGAATCATAAATTGAACCTAAAGATTGTTGGAACTTGTGTTGGGGGTCTGCTGCAATAACTTGACCAAGAAGATGATGAAGATGAGCATGATGAAGTGTGCACATAAATTCCAAAGATTTTTGTATATTTTGATTGTTGGGAAGATGTTGTTGCACTTGAAACCTGAAAAGTTTAATGATTATGCATGTAAAACTCAAAGCGCATTGGGTTGCCACACTAACCTTTAGGTTCGATTCGCCCCCACCAATAACTGTATATTGGATGCAATAAGGAATGATCGGCGAATCCCCTTCAGGATACTATGAGTTCCTTGACGTGTATTGCACAACCACACCAAGCGTATCTCCTAACAGTATTTTACAGATTTATGGTTCCAGCAATTCACTCATGCATTAGAGAATTGATGGATGATTTAGAGTAAGAGAATGGTGAAGAATTATGTTGTTAATGTAACAAGTGTTGTAGTGTGTCTAACGAATGCCTAAATGCCAAGCATTTATAGTGCATTATATGACACTTCACATGAGAGAAAACACCCTTTTGACTTGAATCAATGCTATGATTCATTAAACATCCATTTGCCAAAGGTTATTATCATATACACTTGAATAAATGTTATGGTTCATTAAGCACCCTTTTGCCAAATGTTTTTTTTGAACAAATCAAAATGAGATTTCCATATAACCACGGTGATGCATCCTGCACAAGGTGTGCAAAAGGAGAACCACCGGAAAATATTTACAAGGTCACATAATCCTTAAAGAAAGAGCACAAACAAAACAGTAAAATAAATTATAGCTAAACTCCCATACAGAGTAGCGGATGTCGCCACCAGTCTGTATAGTTGTAACAGAATGAAGCCTGCTTTGATTTTAGCCAGATGAACGAATTTAGTTTAACTTTTTCTATTAGAGTAGTAGAAGTAGAAACCGTATTTTGAATATACGGTTGTTCCTATCCTTCCAAATAACTCAAATAGTAGCAAACCAAATTGCCCTCAGAAATAAATGAGAAGCTCGAGGCATGCCTACCATCAAAGTAAACTGCATAAAATGTTGTCGAAGATCAACCGAAGTAACAGAAGAGATACCTAACCAGTTCCAAACATTGGACCAAACTTCACAATAATTGTCACAGCTAAGAAACAAATGCGATGTTGTTTCAATGTCAAATAAATAATAATGTTCCAATGTATATGAATGATTCCCATGAAGAGTTACAACTCTTGGTTCTAAAGTGATTCCATTATTTTGGAAATCACCAACAAAAAATTCATACCAAAAATTTCAATATTCGTCATAGTATTCAATTTTAATATATCATGACATATGTTAATGTTATTAAAATTCTAATGTATTATTTTCTTTGGTGTATATATATTGATTGATTATGTTAAGTAAAAAATTGAATCATCTTAACTCATTAAATCATATTTGTATCGGGAAGATATCACAAACATGTTACCATGTTTTACAGCAACACTAAGATGCTACTAACATTTATCATTTTAGAAAAAGAAAAAAAAGCTAAATTTATATTTGATAAAATTAATTAATATTTAATTTAATGAGTATAAGTCGAAGAAATTACACATAATTATTCCCACCGTTTCATCCATGAACCGACAAAAAATCTTACAAAAGAAAGCATGAAACAAAGGTGGTATCATGTGAATATGTTTTAGACGTGGATGCATAAGAAAACGTGGCATGCAGAAGAAGCTAAAACGCTGGCTAAATGTAAGGAAGTAGAGAGAGGGTTTCATAATATTTGTTGGTAGAGAAAGAAAGGTGTTGTAAACTCTGCCAATCAGAGAAATCTCACCGTCCGTTTTCAAACATTTCAGTTTGGCCGGTACCCCAAACTATATCCACCGAAATCACAGCTATACCCATCATCTTTAACAATTATTTCTTCCTTAGTTATATCATTTCTCTCTCTTCTTTGCATGTTTTCCCTAAAAAGAAATCAACATTGCTTCATGTCTGTTTTCACTTAATTACCTCAATTAATTCTACTTTATTCAGTATCTCAACAAGGTTCTTTTTTGCTTTATCATAATTTAGACTCAATTAAAACATTGGACCGGGAAAAAGAAAGTGTTCATCCTAAACTTGCAGGATGGGGAGAGTTAAATTGAAGATAAAGAAATTGGAGAGCACAAGCAACCGACATGTGACTTATTCGAAGAGGAAAAGCGGAATCTTGAAGAAAGCAAAGGAGTTATCAATTCTATGTGATATAGATATTCTCCTTCTCATGTTTTCTCCAACAGGAAAGCCTACGTTATTACAAGGAGAACGAAGGTAATGTAATAATGATGATGAAACATTAATATGTGTCACATGTTTATAGTATCAAGAACAATTGTTTCCTTATTGTGAGAAAATGGTACTATAATTGTTGATTGATAAACATGCGTCGTTGATTGATCAGCATGTGAATCGCACACTTAACATTTTAATCTCAAAGGACGGAGTTCAAATATTTTTAAAAATGGTTGTAACATGAACTTTAGCGTCAAATAAGAGAGTTTTCCTTAAAAAAAACTAGGTATATCAAACTCATATAAAATCCATCTTTAAAGTGTGTAAAAGTCAAAGGAAATATCAAATCTATGACAAGTTTTGAATAAACATGCATGTTGATTTTATTTTTCCAGCAATATGGAGGAGATCGTTGCAAAATTTGCCCAACTTAGCCCACAAGAAAGGGCCAAAAGGTTAGACAAATTTTTCCAGTAAAGATTTATTTTTATTTATTCATGATGAATGATCTAATCTCTTTTCTTGTTCTAATTGAGCAGGAAAATGGAAAGTCTTGAAGTAAGATTACTTTTATCTCTTTGTAATTCATATACTACTTTTGTTGCATCGAGTGTGTATTTGATGCAGTCTCAATTTTCTGTCATTTCTTAAAAATTTGGTCTTGTTTAAAATGTAGGCACTGAAAAAAACCTTCAAGAAATTGGATCATGATGTAAAAATACAAGATTTTATCGGTTCAAAGTAAGTGATTGTGATTATCAAATTATCAATGTCTTCTTTGTAAGTACTTTTAAAGATTCTGACCTATTTTCATTTTCATATTGCAGCAGTCAAACGGTGGAGGTACTGTTTATTCACAAAATATCATATTGGTTAATAATTGCTTTAGAATCTTGAGCTGGTAATCAGGCGACCAAATTGTTATGAGTTGAATTGCCATTTGCAGGACCTAAGTCATCAAGTGAGAGTTTTACAAGCTCGACTCACAGAAATACAACAGAGACTGAGGTGCAACTTTGGAGCTTTTGGTTGTTAAAGTATTTCTTTTTCTTTTTTTGTGTTATTTTATTGTTCTCTTGTTGAACTATTATTCATTTGGCCTCTACCAAACCAATTATGCATGTGCTTTGCAATTGTTGTATACTTGTATTAACTGTAAAGAGTGCGTATGTATTTTTTTTCCTTGTTCATTTTAAATTTTTCATATTTCATTTTTTTTCTTATCATTTAAGTCAAATATCTTCATTCACATTTCATTAAAACAAATTCACACAACACTATTTGACATTTGAGACTTATAAGCATTATAGACAAACTATTCTACCCCCATGCCTTTAGCTCACACCAAATAAACACCACCCAAAAAAATATGTTTGTAGAAACCTATACTTTTTTGGTACAAACTTTGTTGATAAAAACATCACCAAATTGTCAAATACTATCATAATTTGGCCTATCATATAGTAATGTTGTTTTGAATATGTAATATCTCAGTTATTGGAGTAATCTGGAGAAGATCAATAACTTGGAACATCTTAGACAAATGGAAGACTCGCTCAGGGAATCAATCAATCGATTGTCTATACAAAAGGTAATATTTGGTTTCATGTGGACTAGTCATACAATTTTATCATTTTCCATTGTTTATGATAAATATGTGATTCAACATGTTCTCGTCCCCTTTGAAGACCGTTGTTATTAAGAGTTGTGAGGATATGTGTGTATTGATATTTTGATTTCATCGGCAGGAAAATCTTGAAAAGCACCAACTAATGTCACTTGAATGCGTTAACCAGGTAAATAATAGTGTATTTTCCCTTTTTCTATCTATTACTATAATTTTTGAAATAATCTTATTCGGGATGATATTGATTCATAGTTACCAGAAGGGATGACTTTACCCTTAATGATGTCTGGTCTACAAGAATCTCAACCCTTGTCTTGGCTTCTAAATGGTGATAATCACCAGTTGATGTTACCTAGTGAACCAAAGTTTATGTCATTCAGGTGAGTTAACTATTGTGTGAAGGTTGCTTTCATAGAAATAGAGTGTTTTATATCAAAAGTGGATCACATTACTATTATATTTGCTTTTTAATTAATATGTTTCATAATTCTGGTGATTTTTCAAATGTTCACTATGAAAATAAAATATATATTGCCTATTTCATTTTACAATCTAGTTATTGATTCAATTATGTTACACAGTGACAATAGCAATAGAAATGTTGAGTGCTCAACCGACATTTCACTCCCAAGCTATTCTGGTTATACTGGGAACTGCAAACTGGAGGTGGGAAGCTCTCCACATGTCACTACTTTGGGTCAGGGTGGTGGTACCTTGAATGAGTTAAATGGAAATTCAAATCCTTACTTAAATGTGCAACAGTGTCAGCAGTTTGCATACCCTCCTCCACAAGATCTTGAGGAAGTGAAACATCACCAAGCAATCAATATCAAATCAAATAACGTGGACTACCAAGTTAATAACAATTATGATCTGTCAAAATCACTAATCGAAAATGGACACCAGTTCTGGAATTCTACAAATGGCTCTTGTGATATTGCTATGTATAACGAGAACGGTTACCATAGGGTAAGCATGTAGTTTTTTTTTTCTTTCTTTCTAGTTATGTGGTAAACAAGTTAGTATTTGTTGGTTTATTATTTTCTTTATTTTGCAGTAACCGATTGATATATGTCTGACTTCTACAATAAAGAAGGATGACGATGACTTAAATGATGTGACAACTGCTTGCAAACTATGTTTGCAAGAATCAGATATTGTTGCTTCTTCACCTATGAGATACAATATTATTTGTATAGAGGATTTTCTATGTTAGTTGTGTATATTGTATGACTTTATAGGATATAGTTTGTCCATATACAAATATTTTGTTGTCTTAACTAACTTTTTTCCTTGTAGATTTTTTTTGAGTTGGGTTAGTGATACAAGTTGTAAATTTGAATTTTTGTAGAAAAATGAAGTGTAATCATATATTAATATTAACACCTTTAAAAGTGGGCCAAACTTTCTAAGGTCTTTATGTATCTTATTCTAAATAAGTTAGAATATCATATGTGAATAAGAAGTCTTGCATATTTTTACTCAAATTTTGCATTAAATAAAAATGTAAATGCTAAACAACATGTGTATGACTGAATGAGGGGGATTCATATGTTAGATATTTTAAAATTTTGGATTAAAACATGGTGTATAGATCATATGTGCAACTCATTAGACCAATGTCACAAGAAATGTATTGATTTAATAAGAAGAAAATAAATTTCAATGTGAATAAAAAGTGTCATCTGTAAAAGAAAAAAAGTCTTGTTTCTCTTTTAAGCTTTGAAACATCGTACTCTGAAAAATACAATTAAAAGTTTAAAAATGCAAATACGCAGTAAACAATTCAATAAACGCAGACTGACGGGGTGATAAATTTCCATAAGTCCCATATAAAATTTTGACTTTTTTTTATAAGATCATAAAGAATTCTCCACAATATCAACAAAATTCAAATGTCTTAAGCCAACTTCAGATAAGTCTATCTCATTTTCTTAAAATGATTCACCCCTTTTATTGTGCAATTGTGTAGTATACCACTGCTACTAAACTATATATGAAGTATTAAAAAAGGTATTATTTTATTTTTGAAAATTCGATATCTGTCGCATCGATCAATTATTCTTTATGTGTGTGTTTTAAAGGTTTGTAGAATCGTAAGTTTACCCGTCTTATAAACTCGTGCTTAATTATTGTATTATGTTGTAAACATGTATTATTAGTAACTCTAAGCAATCTAATACCATTGTGCGGGATCAGGATCCCCTGTAGTCATTGAATACACATATTCACACATAAAATTAAAGTTTGTTCGAGATATGGGTCCCCATTGATTGGACGTATGCGTGCAATAAGTGTTGTGTGCAAGTGTGAGTTATATGTTCCACATCAGATAGGAAAGTGGAGGTTGAACACTTTATAAGTGAGAGGACCCATAAACTCATTGCCTTAAGGTTTTGAGTAAGAGTGTGGCGCCTCTCTTGCTTGTATGGTTGCTCTGCTTGGATGTGGGCGGTACCCTTGTGACCCAACAGTGGTATCAGAGCCGTATTTTGACGAAGGGTACGACCAAATCGGGTTCTGTTGTGTGCGGAGACAACGGCGGTACAAGTATAAGTGTGTTCGGATGAAAGAGCTTCCGCTTGAGGGGTAAGCATGATGAATTGATGGACTCACACTCGATGGGGGGATTGTTGTGTGCAAGTGTGAGTTATATGTCCCACATCGGATCGAAAAGCGGATGTTGGACACTTTATAAGCGAGATGACTCATAAATTCATTGTCTTAAGGTTTTGGGTAAAAATATGGTGTCTCTCTCACTTGTATGGTTGCTCTGCCTGGGTGTGGGCGGTCCCCCGAGCTCCCCTCGTGACCCAACACTTTGTTCTTGACAAGACATTGTGGTTTATGCCAAAATGTGTGGTTTATGCCAAAACGTGCAGTTCATGTTGGCGAAGTTCTCAGTCTCCTCTCTGCTCTTAATTGATTTCATGAACTTAACTTAGGTCTGCTCTTAATTGATTTCATGAACTTAATTCAGGTTAGATTGATTTTAATTTGGACTCAAAAGTCATAGTTGATAGTTTCTCATCCCCTAATTCGTATATTAGCAAAATTGGTCTTATCGTTGGAAATTATCAATCCATCCTCTCTAATTTTTACATTAACTTGAGTGTTTAGTTTATTTGGAAGCAAACAAATGATATATGCTCATAGTTTTGGTAAGGTGGCTACACCTTTAGCCAGTTTTCAAGTATTAGTTGATATACCAACTTGTATCAAACACAATATAGTTAATGAGATGCTATAAATTCTTTTTTTGTCAAAAAAATATATGGTCACACTTATTGTCTTCTCGCTTATTTTTTTAAAATAGAATAAAAGTGTTAAACTATCAAGATTTCTATATGAAAATAGTTTTTTTTTAAATATCAAGTTAGTGTTTTATATTTAAAAATGTCAAAAATTATACGGATCAAACTTTAATTCTCATTTTTGTATGTTATTAACAACCTTATTTAACCTTTTAAGAAATAAGATTTTAGCTTCAATTTTTCATATAAATTATATCATAATGACTATTACAATATCTAATGCATCAAATTAATTAACATAATTTTTGTAGTTTTTCTTTATGATTGTAACAGTGTTGCTTTCAACGAGGGTCTCGGTGTAACACAATATTTCCTTAAAATTATTAAATCAAGTCTTTATAGATCAGAAACCGTTGAAACATGTGTGGAAATTGAGTTAAAAGACAAAACACAAATTTCCATGTTAGGTAGAATTAGTGTTGTGTGAATTGAAAAAAGTGGAAGTTCCACATCGGATTGAACACCCACATTAGTAGTGTTTATATAGTAGGGGTGTACCTCTAATAGGGGTACATAATTAAGTGAACGAAGTAAGCACTAGAGAAAAAAATATATATTGATATATATTTTATTATTTGAAAATGATAAATTAAATAATTAATTTAATCATTATTAGAAAGTGTTTTCTTAGTCCCCAAGTTTTGCTAAAAATATTTTGGAACGCAATCTAGAATATTTTAGAACACAATCTGAAATATTTTGGTAGTCAATCTAATATATTTTAGTACATGATCTGAAATATATTTTGATACACAATAATATATTGTTGTGCTGAATAATATATTTTTGTACTCAATATGATATATTTTGAGTCTCAATTTGAGATATTTTTGTACTAGATCTAATATGAGAATTACTTGTTCTCAAAGTTTCTCACTTATTAGTTGTGAACTTTCTCTATAAATAGAGCTCACACAGTGCATTCCACACACCGAAAATCACAGTTGATGCTTCCTGTGCTTTTCCTCTCTTCTCCCTCTTTCGACTTGTGTTGACAAGTCCTTCTCCTTTTTCTACTCCTTTCCGTCCCTTCGGATTTTAGAGTGTTTCTAAGACCATAGTCCCTATTCGGTTTATTATCCTTTCGGAAATAAGAATGGTCTTAAGAGCATAGTCCTTTCGATAATTCATTCTCTTCGGAATAAATAATATTTTAAGATCATAGTCCCTTTTCGGTATAATAAGAATGATCTTAAACATATATATTTTTCTTCAATTCATGGAGAAGTTAGATGTTAGAATGGT
>Ga0228710_1009150_pt1 | contig 13878 bp, 9 predicted proteins | sample MedpolnodulmetaG_FD_177995 | JGI IMG/M metagenome (GOLD analysis project Ga0228710, IMG submission 177995) | Root nodule microbial communities from Medicago polymorpha collected in Santa Monica, California, United States - pink nodules | ecosystem: Host-associated > Plants > Roots > Nodule...
CCGGAAGTAGTCCTGTCCCCCTTGCACTTCCAAGGAGAGTTCCACTAAAATGTAATCTCAAATTACAAGTTTCTCAATCACACAAGAAAGAGACTTATCTTTGCTCAAGGACAACTCCAAGAGACTTCTATGCTCAATCACACCTGAAAGAGACTTCTATGCTCAAGGACAACTCCAAGAGACTTCCTTTGCTCAATCACAACTGAAAGAGACTTGACTTAACAATTACAAAGAATTGAATAAGGTTTTGAACACTTGATATACAATCAGAGGTATTCACAATACAATACGAAACAGAACAGACTTTGTTTTTCTAGACACTTAAGAATTCTAAGATATGAACAATTGAAAGAATTCTCTAAGTTGTTGATGTTTGTTTTCGACGTTTTGCACAGAGTATTGGCCTTGTATATGCGTGTGTGTATTAGCAGTTGTTCTCTAAGTCTTCATCCCTATTTATAGAGGATTTTAGAGACGTTGAGAATTTAGCCGTTACATCAACTTGTCTTGCTTTGAAGCTTTGATTCTTCACCTTTGATCTTTTGCTTGATTTGATAGTTGTCCTATGAAGAACTAATTTCAAATCCATTCCATAACAAAAGGAACAACGTCTGCAGCAATGTTACTGTTATCTTTGTCTTGTTGTAGAGACAAAGATTGCAGAGATGGTGGTTGCAGAGTTCGTGGCCGTACACTTCGTACAATGTCCTTTGTCAACTCTGGTGAAGTAGCTTCTGACGAGATATGCTTCTGATGACCTTGCTTCTGATGACGTGTCTTCAGGAGCTCTTCTTCAGACCCGTTTCTTCAGACGCAGTTCTTCAGACGCATTTCTTCAGACGCATTCTTCCAGATGCTTCTAAGCTTCAAATAAGATTCCTTTGCTCTTGAACTTGTTCAATCAGAATCTTTATGAATAGTACTTTGATTATGGATCCTGTACACTTGAACAATTAGTTTTTAGCATGTCCAATTGATGATTTTTAATACCTTGTTATTATCAAAACTCAATAGGTGATATTGTGAAACACCCTTTGTTCCAGCAGAATATTTTGACTCTAAAAGCTTGCGGTAGTGGAAAGGGTTACAGTTAAGTCTAGTAACTCCTAGCCCACTAACTGCAGAAGTTACTTTTTAGCTCTCTGACGTGGTCTGTTTGTATTGGGTAATAACACATTAAGGGCAATGATGGTTATATGCTTTTAATGAGATGTCTGTTTTGTCCCCTCTGAATGTGAAACGATTTGACAAAATCACTATATATATCAGTCACACACATCTCACTCACTTTTTCTACACTTTCAAGTTTTTGAGCATTACATTGAAAATCAGACTTTATTTTCTCTTCTCACAAACTGAAAACCTAGAACCCTAAACCTTCAACATTCATCAATGGCATCCTCAAGTGCAAGACAAGGGACTGTTTCATCTAATCAGGAAGTTTCATCTTACGAAATCTGAGGAAGAACAATGTCTCTTGAAGAATGGGAACTGAACGTTCAGGTTGAAAACCCAGTGGATCTTCTATCTCTTGCTCACCATGGATGTGATCTAAGAGGCATCTATCAGGCACAGGATCTGACGGATTATTTCGGTATGCTTAATGGTCCAACCTACTTGACACTGGTTAGACATTTCTGGGTTAGAGCACAAATATATGACCTGAAGGCATCTCAACTGGAAATGGATGAAAAGGTACTGATTGATCCCAGCTTAGAAGGAAAAACTCGCGAAGAAATGGGTTTGGAACCTTTCAGACGCGAGGAGATCAGATCAAGCATTATGGGAATTCCAGTAGTCATTCATCTCAGTAGACACAATTGCTGGGGTAATCAGAAGAGCTTCAGAAGGAAGATTTGTATACGGTCTGAGCAACAAGAAAAGCCCATGGATACCCATTGTTAACAGAACCATATTCAACAGTTCTACCAAAGGAAAGTACAAGGAGTTGAATATGAGAACCAAGATGCTATTGAAGATTCAGAATGAAAATCTCCTACCAAAGGGAAGTGGTGGAGATAAACCTTATCTTGATCACAAGGTGTTTCTACATTTCTTTCTGACCAGGGAGAGAGCAAACGTGCCTAAATACATCTTCAGACACTTGATCAAAAATCTGAGAGATATCCAAACCATCAAAAAGAACTTCGTTCCATATGGAAGGCTAATTTCAGAAATTTTTCATCAAGGAGGGATTCTGGATGCTCTTAAGAAGGTCAATTATTTTACTAATGCACAGCTTGGCACAGTAACAGGGAGAATCATTAATGGAGCAACTCTTGTAACCATGAAGCTTATTAGGAAAGAGGATCATAAAGAGCTTAGTACAGACTTGAAGGAATCATCAGTGATTTCCAATCTCATGGATGATTTTCCTCCAATCTGCAAACAAGATCCTTTGGAGGTCAGAGTTATGTTTATAAAGGAATATTTTGAAATGACTGGTCATATCATCAAGATCAGTGATATTCCTGATGAGATGTATGGTGGTGCTCTGCCTATTTCCAAGAACAGGAAGTCTCTGCAGAGGAAAATGACAGAAGCTGAATATCTTGATGACACTCATGAATTTGCTGCTAAGGTAGCAAAGAATTCTGCTCCTCAAACTAATCCTACATCATCTAATATGCTCATTCTTCAGCAAGAAGCACAAGAGGCTGATGACTCTGAGGTACTGACCAAGAAAAGCAGAAGCAAGAAGCAAGTGGACCCTGAGAATGTTATTGAGATCAACTCTGGCACTTCATCCTCATATATATCTTCAGACTCATCTGAATTAGATGACTCCACTTTAAGTCTCATTCAGAAAATCAATAAAACCCCATAAAAAGCCACTAAGTCAGTCCCTAAAAAGACTGATTTAGTAAACCAACAACCACCTCAAACCTTTCATCAAACAACCCCTGAACATACTTCCACTCAAACACACACTCAAACTGCCACTCCAACTCACAATTACACCATTCCACTACAAATGATCCTACCAGAACCTGTTGCTGAGACAGTGGTTCCTGAATCTGTACAAGTTACAGAGACTGAACCATCTGTGACAGTAATAGTTTCTGAACCAATTCAGAAACCAACAAAGAACTCAATGACCACAAAAGACCAACCTTCATCATCATCTTCACCATCAATTCAGACCCTCAAACAAACACCCCCTAACCTTTTGAAGTCTGAATTTCTTGAAACTGAAATGCAACAGATCAGCAATGACTTGCAGAGGCTGGTGCAACTCAGAAGGTCCCCTATTTTAACATTTGCTTATGAAGATCAGTGGGCAACTCTGAAGGCCAGGGCTTCTGATTTGATAAACAGTGTCAGCCAAAAGTGCATCAAGATTCAAGCTGCTGCATATATGCATCACTTCTCAACTATGCACTCTATTGAAGAAGATCAAGCTCCACTTCTGTATTTAGCCAATGCTCCTTACTTCCCAGAGTCAGACTATATGTGTAGGGAAACAACAAGAAGATGCTAAAGCTAGAGAAGATCTTCTACGTCAGAGGCAGTTAGAACTTGAAGTAGCTCTAAAAGAACAAGCAGCATTGATAGCACAATTGATGAACAAACAGCCAAACCCTTAGAAGCACACCCATTTTTTGTTGTTTAGTTATTTGTGTGTTTAGCTTCTGCATTCTGTTTGTTTAAACTTTGTATTCTTCTTTTATATATATATATTTTTATTCAGAGTTCTTTCATTATTTTATTTTATGTTTTTCTTTACTTTCCTTTATGTTTTTTTGTTAATGACAAAAGGGGGAGTAGTAGAAGTATTTAATTAAGACTCTGAGCCCAAGCTAAAATGAAAATTTATAACAATTTTCATTTAGAAGAATCTTTAATTATCTCAAGTTTTTTTATGCTTAAAATGAATTTAATTAACCTGGATAGGACTTAGGGGGAGCTTACAAACCTCACGTTAAAGACTATCAGACTCAGGGGGAGTCAGAGCTTACAAACCTCAGACTCTGAGCTTACAAACCTCAGAACCCCAAAGTCAACTTGTTAATTAAGTTAACAACGATTGATACTTTTAATACTTGTGTTTGTCATTATCAAAAAGGGGGAGATTGTTGGAACAAAGGGTGTTTCTCAAAATCACCTCTTGAGTTTTGATGATAACAAGGTATTAAAAAATATCAATTGGATATGCTAAACAATTTGTTCAAGTGTACAGGATCCAAAACAAAGTACCATTCATAAAGATTCTGATTGAACAAGTCAAAGAGCAAAGGAATTTTATTTGAAGCTTAGAGCGTCTGGAAGAATGCGTCTGAAGAAATGCGTCTGAAGAAGTGCGTCTGAAGAAACGAGTCTGAAGATAGAGCTCCTGAAGACACGTCATCAGAAGCAAGGTCATCAGAAGCAATGGTTATCAGAAGCATCTCGCCAGAAGCTACTTCACCAGAGTTGACAAAGTACAATGTACGAAGTGTACAACCACGAACTCTGCAACCACCATCTCTGCAACTTTGTCTCTACATCAAGACAAGAATAACAGTAACATTGCTGCAGACATTGTTCCTTTTCAAATGGAATGGATTTGAAATTAGTTCTTCATAGGACAATTATCAAATCAGGCAAAAGATCAATGGTGAAGAACCAAATCTTCAAGCAAGACAAGTTGATGTAAAGGCTAAATTCTCAACGTCTCTAAAATCCTCTATATATAGGGATAAAGACTTGGAGAACATAAAATAGAACACACATATACAAGGCAAATACTCTCTGTGCAAAACGTCGAATACAAATCATCAACAACTTAGAGAATTCTTACAATAGTTCATATCTTAGAATTCTTAAGTGTCTAGTAAAACAAAGTCTGTTATGTTTCGTATTGTATTGTGAATACCTCTGATTGTATATCAAGTATTCAAAACCTTATTCAATTCTTTGTAATTGTTAAGATAAGTCTCTTTCAGTAGTGATTGAGCAAAGGAAGTCTCTTGGAGTTGTCCTTGAGCATAGAAGTCTCTTTCAGGTGTGATTGAGCATAGAAGTCTCTTGGAGTTGTCCTTGAGCATTGAGAAGTCTCTTTCTTGTGTGATTGAGCAACTTGTAATTTGACATTACATTTTAGTGGAACTCTCCTTGGAAGTGCAAGGGGGACAGAACTACTTCCGGTTTGTGGAAGGAACCTATATAATTGCTTGTGTTCTTTCTTTCTCTGTTCTCTTCATTTATCCGCTGCACTAAGACTCTGAACTCACTCAGACTTTGAACTATTTCAGACTCTGAACCTGGGAACAGTTCTTCAGAATGCAAGGAAGAAGTTTTTGAAAACAGAATTCAACCCCCCATTCTTGTGGTTTTTTCTCACCTTCAATATCAACTTCATCTTTTAATTAGCTCATCATCAATCTCTGATCACAATCTCACATCATAACAACAACATCCTACTATAACCTCTTTACATCCCCACGATAAAAACATAAACCCTAGAGATGAATAGATTCTCCCCCTTACCTCAAATCCGTAGAAACCTTCGGTTTGACTCGATGTTGCTGCACTAGGGTTCCGCTTCTTTCCCTCTGTTTTTCTTCTCCCTTTTCTCTGATCAGCAAAACTGATTTCTAATCCCTAATATTCCTATTTATATTTGGGCTCTCACTATTCGCTATAATTGTCTTCCTTTCATACGCACTACTCTTTTACTTCTCCCCTCCCCCACTTATTATAATCTTGCTTTCTACACCCACGACTCTTTATTTATTTTGTTAGGACACTCCTCCTCGTTCCTTTTAATTTTCTCATACCACATCCCACTCCACGTCATTATTTCTATTTTCTCAACAATAAAATAATACTCAAGAACAAGCAGCATCAACAATAATATTGATCAAAACTCCACCTATTAATCATAATTGACTTAATTAAAAATAGAAAATTGGGGTGTTACAGGTGGCGCTAGTAGTTCCGTTTATCTCCAATGGAGCTGCCACGCTCTTTGGCGTCCCTAGCCTTCTTTTATGCATTGCTTTCCTCGCCCTTGGTATAGTACTCATCTCTTGACATAATTTCTTCCATGGAATCTTCCGGTTTTTTAGTGAGGGATTCATTAAAAGGACCTGCCCTGAGTCCGTTCTGGAAAGCCCCTACAAACAGCTCTTGGTTAGGATGTACCACTTTAATGGTGGCGTCGTTGTAACAGGCGAGGTAACTTCTTAGGGATTCATTAGGATCCTAACGTATGTTGAACATGCTAGTTGTTAAGACTTTTCAATGACGACTTGCTGAGAATTGGTGAATAAGCTTTTTGGTCATGTCTGAGTAGCTTACCACAGAGAATCGAGGTTGGTTCATGTACCAACGCAAGACGGCATTGCTCAAAGTTCCCGCCAGTAGTTTGCACTTCAAGGAGTCAAGTGCCATGATGACGGCCATTCGGGTGTTGAAAGAGGTGATGTGTTCGACCGGGTCGCCCATGCCATCGAACGATGGTAGTGATGGGGACTTGAAACCTTCTAGAACAGGCACGTTCCAGATCTCTATAGATAGTGGCTGGGGCTCTGGCTCGTCTTGCTCGCCATGGTGAGAGTCTGCCTTCTCTTGATTCTGCTGCTGCCGGATAGTTTCCACTAAAGCCTGTAGGGCTTCGTTCATCTCTCGTAGTTGACCGATCTGGGTTCTCTAAATCACGACGTGAGGTGCGATTTAGGGTTTCTCTATGAATGGTTAGGATTTCCAAATCGTAAACGATTTCTACGATTCAGAGGTCTTTTCTGGTTTAGGTTTAGGATTTCCAAATCGCGATTTACGATTCAGAAACGTGGTCAAGGTTAGTTTTACCTCTTCCTACAGACGGCGCCAACTGTACTTGATAAAAAGTACAATAATCGTATTAGGGTTTGTATTGTATTGGTCATGCCTTGAGAAGGCTCTAAAGGGTTGTATTTATAGCCCTCTATGGGCCTGTTTTATGATTACTTAGGCAGCAAGTAATGGGGTTAATTAAGTAATTAGGCGGTTTCTAGAGGTTTCTAGAAGCAGTTATAAGGCGGTGTCGCAAGGAGGATGCGCTATCTGAAGGGTGTTTTAGGCCTTTATAGAGGTCGCTAAGGCCTTCTGAGAGCCTTTCTGAGGGTCTCTTGGTTCTTTAGGAATATATTAATGGTCCACAAACCAATTAGGAAAAAATTAGGAAAATTTAATATTTTGAAAATATTAATCGAGACGAATCCAACATCTTATATGATATGATTCATCTTTGTATATTAGTAGAAAATTATAGTCAAAGTATGACAGGCCAAAAGTGCACATTGTCAAACATGTCATCTAAAATGAAACCGAGGGAGTAATATAGAAAACACGTGTCAAGGATTACATGTGTTACCTTTGTTGTAATTAATACAACAAGGATTGTGCTACTATCCGATTATGGATAGAATTTATGACATGAAATCTAAAGTATCCAAATAAGTCAAAGTGCCAAACAGCGATGTGATACCGATTTATTGACTTTTGAGGACGAGAACCCATGTGTCCTTTGTTGAAAAGGTAATGGGATTGTTGGTGGTTGGCACTCCCGTCGTCTATCACCTCATTGCATTCTCTCAAATTGATATGGCTTTTCTAACATTAATGCTATGCATGGTTCACAAAAGCAAGTAAAAGTGAAGAAAATGAAAGTGAAAAAGTGAAAGAAAGAAATAAAGAGCAACAATGTGTAAGGAGAGATTTAGAGTAAAAATTAAGTGAGATGGAGTATTTTTTTTAGTTGTTACATAGATGAGAAAGTGGAACGAAATGAAAAAATAAATAAAAATTCTTTGAGGAAAGATGAAATATACTCCCTCCGTCCCATAATAACTGAGTCATTTGCAAAAAAATATTATCCCAGAAAAATTGACCTATTTCACTTTTCAATATAATTACTTTTCTCTAATTATAACATTAATTAATACTACTATCACCATTTCCAATTCAATATATTCTACTTTGTATTTATGATAAAGAAGAATGCATCAATAGTTGATAAGAGCACTTAAAACCATTTTTCTCTCCTTTTTCACTTATACACTTCTTCTTAACAAGTGTGAAATGAGTCAAGGGCTCAGTTAAAACGGGACGAAGAGAGTATATATTTTTTAGCTTAGACGAACTATTCTATTCGTAGCAAGGGGACATTTATTAAAAAAAATGCCATATCTCAAATCTCTCATCCATTAGCTACCGGGTAGCACTTGAGTGCCAATGGTGTCATTGCTATCTTTGTGTCTATCTCTTTTTTAACAACTCATTCTCTCTCATCTGAAATGAACCTATGTCATGTCACCAATGCACCAAAAAACTATGGCACCCAAGTATTTTCCTTAACTACCATGATGAATTAATATACAAAGTACACCAAGTTTAAGTTCTAAGCAGTAGTATTCTGTGGGTCAAAAATAAGTAGTAGTAGTAATATTCTGACCTCCTAATCTACCTCTCTACACACAAAGAACCTCTTCACAAGAGGCTATACAAAGTAGTAAGTTCATTAGTTACCCTTTCTAAGGAGTCTAATTAACAAGTGCATGTCCAAAAATGCTCTCAAGTGTTAAACAACTACAAAAGTCCTCATTCCTCACACATACCATACTCCAATAAAAAATAAAAACAGAAAAATGCAATTAATGGTCCAAACAAAGGCTCAACAACAAAATATCCTAAAAAAGAGGAGTTAGGAGGTTAATATATAAAGTACTAGAACTAGTAGTAGTGTATATTAATCCTTTTAGCCATGCCGAATGCCCATGAAGTAATTAAAGTCATGATGGTGGACCTTAAGTTGCTTCAACCATGAATCTGCCACACTACATAGTGAAACCAGCTTTTCTTGGTCCCTACCACATTTTCCAGAGACCCACAAATTCCCTTGCATCTTGTACGTGGCTAAACCAAATGGTTGTAGAGAGATGCCTTCACCTTCCTTCCTCTTCTCTTGGGTTTCTTCCATCTCGTTTTCAAGGTCCATATCTACACAAATTTTCAGCAAAAGTTGGGTCCATTTAATACACATTCCTTCTTAATTTTTATTTTTTTTATATTTCTATCCAAAAAGTGCAAAAAGCTAATAGGCATGGTAGTTTTGCAACATAAATGTAGGAGTGAATCGTGCCTAGACAAAGTCATACAATCATGAGAACTAGGTCTTTGGATGACAATCGAATGACTATGTAAAAACATATACAAATTAATATTTATTCTAAAAACATATACATATATAAGGATAGTTATGTCTTTTACTAAATATATATCTTTCTTTCCTCACATAATCTAGTCACTTTCACTCATACCAAACAACCAAAAAAATCATCTAACTTTCCACTCACTTTCTACTCTCTTTCATTCCTTCAACAATCATTCCTCTTACTATCTTTCCTACTACATTCTTTTCTCTTCCAAACAAAGCCTAAATGTACTCTCTTTGTTGCATAACAATGATCCAACTTCACACAAATTAAGAAAAATATGAATAAAATAAAGGAAAATAATGATTTTACTAAATTATAAATTAACAACCATTGATCTATTTTTATTATCATAAAAATAAAGAGAAACATAATAATTTAAAGGCAAAATTACATTTTTAGTGCCTTAACATAATATACATTTTTGTCCTTTTTGGCCATTTGCATATAGATTTTTAAACTTAAAATTAATGTTTTTATTTTCTTATGTCCTCTCAATCTTGAAATATATGGTCTTCGTTTATGTTTGCATATAAATATTAGATTTGAAGTTTGAAAATACATATGCAAATGGACCACAAGGAAAAAATTGAAATAAAAAAATAAAGGACCAATCTATTACCTGAAATTAAGTTAAGGGTCTAAAAATGTTATTTTGCCTAATTTAAAAGTGATGAACATAATAATAATTACGGGGTGCACTTAAAAAAAACAATTAAAACTACTTTTTTTATGATTAAAATTAAAAATACACTATTAAAAATTAAAAGTGACCTTTTTTTTTAAATGTAATAATTATTACGAGATAAAGGGTGTAGCTTAATCAACAAAAAATCAATGAATTCTACCAAAAAAACATATGACTGGTCCAATTTTAATATAAGGGCTGAGACCCATTACTACATGAATGCATGACAACATTAAATTAAATAATCCAATTCCAAAAAAGTATAAGGAATACCTTGAAATGAAGATGAAAGTGTGTGGTAAGTGAGGAAACATGTTGAAAGATCTTTAATTGTTCTTCCCATGGGAATATGATATATCGGGTACCTAAAAATATCAACCATGATCAATTGATCGTAATAAATACTCAAACTGAAAAGAAAGACCAAACATGAAAATTTAGTACATATTTTGATCATTTCCAAATGTACTAATTTAACCATTTACACCTTTACTAATTAAAGAAAAATGACAATTATAAAAGATTAAAGAATTAGTATAAATTATAGGAAGGAATAGAAATTAATTACCAAGCAACTGCCATCCAACTTGCTGGTGAAAGATCAACACTTTTAAGTGACATCAACCCTGGGTATCTTTCTGCTAACCCATTAATCTGAAAGGGAGGGACCAATTTGTCAACCATAGAATCAACGGTTGTGCTAAAATAACATTTTGACGAACTCCTAAATTAGTGCTTAAAATCTTCACATATTATTATATTTATATTTTAAGTATTTTTTTCTTTTAATTGATTCATCAAAATATCTACAACATTTCTAAATTTGTCTTGTACATCGTAGAGTTTTTTTTCCCACATCAAACACATTCCAACACCTTACAAACTTGCGTTACAAAGCTCAGTATACTAAGGATTTATTTGGCAATTGGCATCTTTAAATAACTACTATAACAATTTATTGAAGACAAATTTTAAGTGAATAACTTTTCTAATTTTTTTTAGAAGTACCTTTATTAAAATGAAATTCACTTTTGATCCTCTTACCTTATAAAATTTAAATTTTTAGTTTTTTTTTTAAAGAAAACATTAAATTTTTAGTTGAATTTTTCATCACCTCTTTTTTATTTTTCAAACACTCGGTCCTCGCATTGTTTTTTTTCACAGTTTTGGTTTCAGTTTCAATTTTTTTTAACACTTATGACTTTCCGATTTGATTGAAAATACCCGATTTGATTGAAAATATATCCAAGAAACTGATGGAACAAAACTCTAATTGAAAAAATTAATCTAATTTGGAAAACTTATATGTGTGAAGACTAAATCCCAAGAAATAGTGATGTTTTTGTATTTCTCTCGGCTTCTATAATAAAAGTCCATAATAAAATAAAATAGGTGGGACCTAGACAATAATTTAAGCAAAGGAGTCTCTTGTTTAATGAAAATCACTAAATCCAATCAATGAAAATTACAAAGATAAGGTAACCAAACCAAACAGCAAAAGTTTTGGAAGGAGAACATACCCTTGATAAGTAAGATAATAAATTATATTTATAACATTAAATAAGCACTCATTATAATAGTAATTATTTATATTAATAACATTAAATATGTACTCATTATAATAGCTCACTCAGTTGTTAGAGACATTGTATTGTGTCTATATCCGATTTAAATCTCAAATTCTTTACTTATTCATTTAGGAAAAAAAAAAGATAAAATTCTAACCATTATAGTACTTTAAAAAACATAAAATAAAGAAAATTGAATAATATGTAATGTTCCTATTTCCACTTAAGAAAGCGATAAGAACATAAGACTAGATACAAAGTGACAATTTATTAGGCAGAGGAAAATGAGTTTTCTGGCTTCACATTGAAAAGTCAGAAGTCACAAATTTTCTTTATATACTAAAAAATTCTTTAATGCTGTGCCTAATCCATAGATTAAAATTTTCCTACTGCTTTGCCCAGTCTATGGATTCTCATCTTCTTAGAAACCTATGACGTATACGAACACAGACATCGGACACGACCATACACAGACACGTCGACACATCTAATAATTTGAAAAAATTACATAATGCAGATAATTACAAGTGTCGGTGTCGTGTCTGTGTCCGACACCGGGACATACCTAATCTAGGAGTGTTCGTGCATAGTTAGAAACAATAAATTAAAAAAATGGATAAAGATAAAAAGATTGTCTAAGCTTTAAGAATAAAGAACATGTCAAACAATAACAAAAAAGAAAACTCACCTTATCAATTAGAGGAACTCTTCCATATGGAGTTGATTTTTCAAAATACTGGAAATAGAGATGACCCAATCGGTCATTCATATGCCAGAGACTATCTTGCTCAGATGCTCCCTCTTCTGATGATGTCCATAGCTTATCACACTCGCTATCGTCGCTGTAAGAATCGCTGAACGAATCCCTTGTCTCACTATCACCAGAATCAATCTCTTCTCTGAAACCCGCGTTCAAAATTAACGATACTAACATTTGCCGTATCGGGGAAGAAAAAGTGCATTTGGACACAATAAAATAAAAAGAAGTAAAATACCTGAAGTTATTATTGCTGGTAAATATTTGAATTGCAGAGAGGTAAGGAACATAGTATTGGACAAGTGTCTCCTCATTTTTAATGTTGATTGGAACTCCAACTCCATAGGCACTCCATTCATTGAAACAATTCCAGAGATCACTCAGAGTGAAATATTCAACTGTTTCTCTATCACATGGATTCCATAAACGGTTAAGGTTTCTAATCTCATGCTGTCAAATAACAAAAACAAAATAAAGTAATTCATAATCACACAATCTAGTAAACCAAAAAACATTAAAGGAAGAAAGAATGGAAAGAATAAGAAAAACCTTTTGTAGAAACTTAGATGGTACAACAGGTGTTGTACCGTGAAGAAAACAATCAAGGTTAGACCTAGATTGCATTGACCTCATTGTATATCAAAGGAAGAAAAAAGAACAAGGAATTTCAAATTCAGCTTCTATCTCAACCTTGAAGATAATGAGAACCCAAATAAGAGAAAAATGAAGGAGAAAAGGAGAGAGAAATTGTAGTTATAGGGATTGAAAGAAAAAAAAAATCAAAAAACGTCTACTAAAAAAGAGTAATAAATTTGTAATATTTAGCATTTATTATTACCCATTATTTCCACCGAAAAATACTCAATCTATACCTTTTTTATTTCTTAGACATCAATTTTTCTTAAACAACAATGTTGTGAATTTGATACACTGTTTCCTTTTCTGTAACAAATAGCAATTTTCTCTTTATGTCACTGTTAAAGTTCAAAATTAGACTAAACCTTGAAGAAAACTCAATCCAACCCTGTTTTTGTTTCATGCGTTTAAGAAAGGTTAGTAACACGTTCACGCTTTAACCTTAAACCTTGTAAAACAAACAAAGTGCATAGAAAAACAACATTTTTTTTTTTCGTATTTTGAAGAAAAAGGTGTTTTTGTTTTATGAGGAGATAGTGTTATCTGAGTGAAACTGAAAAGAAAATGGTCTTTCCCGGGAAATAAACAAAAATAAAGGATTAAGTGTGTATGTGACGGTAATTGAGGAAAGGAAATTAAACAAAAAGTTGAGAAATGTCTATATAGGGAAAATATGAGTTGTTTTTTTTTTGGTCAAGTAGCCTAGTGGCTAGAATTCACCTTATAAGGTGAATAAGTGGGGTGTCCGGGGTTCGAATCCCAGCCTCTGCATATAATAATGCATTGTCCTAGCAACTGAGCTATGCTCACGGGACGAAAATATGAGTTGTTGTATCTAGAAAGAGGGGAATTCTTCTTGATGAGTGGGTGTATAATAAAGCAATAAGCCATTAAACTATTACCGCGTCAAGACATAAAAAAAAGTATAAGAGTATATACTCTAGTCTTGGAAATTAGTCACAACAAACAAACTTTATTTTTATAGAATCTGTATTACTTAATCATAGAATCCGTGTTATTCTCCTTAAAAAAAAAAAAAAAAAAAATCATGAA
>Ga0228710_1009151_pt1 | contig 13877 bp, 6 predicted proteins | sample MedpolnodulmetaG_FD_177995 | JGI IMG/M metagenome (GOLD analysis project Ga0228710, IMG submission 177995) | Root nodule microbial communities from Medicago polymorpha collected in Santa Monica, California, United States - pink nodules | ecosystem: Host-associated > Plants > Roots > Nodule...
CGTCAGTAACATTACTGACGCCAGTATTACTGAGGGACACTAATCCGCCACTAATGTGTGTTATTGAGGGATATATTACATTACTGAGGGTTTATTTCCCCCAGTAAAAACCAAAATTCTTGTAGTGCAAGAAGTTGTTTTCATTCAGGAAACTTAAAAAGAAGGGCATTGGATAATTGTGGTACCATAGAAAGGAACAAGACAAGAGGGCTGAAAAAATGAAAAGTGAAGTAACGTTATACTATGGTTACAAGTTATATAGATAGATAAAACCCTTACAAAAAAAAATATAGACAAATGGACAAACAAACATGTGAATCTTATTATTTCGTGTCAATGAAGCTCACGACAAAAATGCATATGCATCGCTACTACTATACTCTTGTTTTAGGAGACTACAACTCTATTCACGGATTAAGTTGAGAACATCCAATGTTTGGATAATTTTGTTGAATAACTTCTGAAATAAATTTTAATTTGTTTGTTTATTGTAATCCTTATTTCATATCTTTGCTAGTTTAACTTTTTTTTTTTACTTAATCATGCGGTTCTCGAAGAATATGGATGGTAATTTGAAGTTTTGGATTCTTTAAAACAATTCATTCTTAATTATTTAAGTATATTAATCTTTTGGTTGCTATTTTAAGGTTTTTTTTTAAGGAATTTTAAGGTTTTTTAGAAAGTTGCTTAATTGATTTATAGTTATACTTCCTTAATTTCATATCTTTGGTAGTTACTAGTTTGAAGTTTTTGTACACTTAATAAGTCGTTTTGTTTACGTATATATGTGTTCTCACCATTTCATATATGTTTTTGTTAGATAATAAGTCATTCGGTTTATGTTGTTGAGTCCTTTAGATTTTTAAGTTACTAGTGTAGTTTATAAGGTTTTATTACATATTTGCTTGTAATCTTAATTGTCTCCTATATTATTAACATGACATCAAGATTCAAAAACATGTTTCGATTTTTCATTAACTATTTGTTGCTTTCGTTATTGAGTTTCCACAAGTTTGGAAATGTGTTTGATTTGCTTTTTGATGATTGATTTTAAGGTTAAATGTGTTTTTGATCCTTATAAATATATTAAATTTTTGTTTTAGCCTCTTTAAAATTTTCCTTCAATTTTTAATATGAATCTCTCCCCAAATTTTTTTAACAAACTATGAATTTTTAACCGTAAAAAATATAAAAATTCATATTTAATTAATGTTTTGTTAAAAAATTCTAATTTTTTTTAGAGAATCTCTTGTAATATTATAAACTTTTATGCAAAATTTTATTCAAAAATATGAATTCTATATATGAGTTTACTTAAAGGGAGGGATCAAAAGTCAAAATGAAATTTTTTCAAGAGACTAAATTTTTTTAAAAAAATATTTAGAAGGACTAAAACGAAAAAGTTGATATTTTTATAGGGGTTGAAAATAAATTAGGATTTGGTGTGTCTTTCCAATAAGGTTCGATTATGCACTAAGGCGTTACTTGTTGCTTGGTTCGGTGGTAGTGGTACTGATTTCTTAAGAATTGAAACTTTTTGTTCACTCATGCTTGATGCACTTGTTTTTTCATTCACTGGTTGGTCAGAATATTGGTAGGATACATGAGGGAGCTTTTAAGGTTATTCATGTGTATGCTTTTTTATTTTATTTTATTTGAATTGTACGTGAAGAAATTTGTGAGACTTTGAGGAGGAAACTTGTTGATGTTGGATTGGTATTATTGGAATTAGAGATGGGAATAGGCCGAGTCGGTTTATAGGGACATATGGTTTAGTTTATGACAGATCAATTTAGAGAAGTCATTTTTTTTAAAATAGAGAAGATTTAGATTTTTTTTAAAAGCATGTTTAGCTAAACAATAATGCTATTTATAACGAATTCGATTTTCATGACCCATTGCGACCTGTTAATTTTACCACATATTTTTTGTTGACTTTTCCATCTATTCATAACTCCCCCTTGAATAAAAAATGTTTGTGTTTCATTGGTTAAATTCCTTTTCACGATGCCTTGGTGTGGATTTGCTTCACTTTATATATTAGTTAAAAAGGTGACATGCCATAAGTCATAAAAAAGAATAGTTGTGTTATTTGAACATCTATATATGTGAGAACTTTTGTGACAACCAAAATTTTACAAAGGAAAGGTATTGACACAAAAACCAAACCAATAAAGAGAGAAAGTAAAAATGTAATGTGAGTATGAGAGAGAAAGTTGTCATAAAAATTGTCAAAAATGGTTATTCAAATATCATTTCTAAAAAAAGAAATCTTCTTAGACCTATCATGCCGACCTCCTTAAATAAATATGAATAATATTATTTACCACTATTTATAATATTATATTTTGAATTAATTTACCAATTAAGAATAAGGAGGATCACATCCATAAAATGGTGAAAATAAACCATGCTATGCTGAAAATAAATAAAACATAATTCTTATGTTTTTTTATACACATGAGAGTATCCAAATCTCTTATAAAGGTTTTCCACATAATAGTTTTGGCAAAAAGGGTCATTTCAATGTGCCATTGCTAGGTGTGGGAAGCTGTCTTTGTCACACGTTGACCAATATGATCCATTTGCAATATTGCAGGGGATATATATTGATGGTAGGAACTGTGACAATTCGTTTCAAGTTTCAACTTTTTATAAGGATTTGTTTTGTTCCCTTAAGAGAGACCCACCTAACAGACATTCCGCAACCATGTTTGAAAACACATGGCAGCAAGCAAATTCATATTTTTCATTCCCATTATTTCAACAAATGTTTAACAAGGCAAGTTAAATGAATTTTTAAAGGAAGACAGGCTCTAACATTGAACAATTTCTCAAGTTTAATTGGACATTGCTACGTCTACTTTGTAACATTGAATACAAACTGCAACTATGCCACGTGTACGATGGCCAATAGAGAAGCTTGCAAGTACAATGGTAATAATAATCATAGTAAGTACCCTATGATCAACTTTGAACTTGCAGGTTGACAACGAATATAAGTCTCATAAATATAATAAATAATATTCTTCACCATATAACATAATGTCAACCAACGAATTTAGACTTGTATCCAAACAGGCAACTTGTAGAGAAGATAATTAGAATTGTCTTCATATATTCTAAATGAATTCTAAGCCAGGAAAGAACTTCTAATACCATCAACTATAAATCATGTTCAAAATCTATTGCGGCCATCATTCATAAGCAGCACGTGTCTATGATTTTGACCATTAGTTTACATGTAGACCAAAACAGGACCTGAGTATCATGATACCAATTTCAAGACATCATCCTTGACCTTTAATAGAACAAATGAAGTTAAACCCTTTAGTAGAAATTAACAATCGATTTCACTTCATTACTCTAAAGAGTTAATTAAGGACGAGTTTAACTTCATTGATCTGAACAACTAGACGTCATGAACATAGTTTTAGTATAAATTAACAATCGATTTCACTTCATTACTCTAAAAAGTTAATTAAAGACGGGTTTAACTCCATTGCTCTGAAGAGGTAGCCATCACGAAATTTTTTTTTACAGACATATTGGTAACATCGTAAGACACTCTTTTATAAAATTATTAAGTTTTTTAACATGTAATGAATTACATATAAATTTTTCCAAAGGCAAATTATTAAGATTATATTAATGAAAATTTTGATCTAATAATAAAATTATGAGCTAACTTATTTCGGATGAACGTTTAATTGTGTTTTAAACAAGTATGTAAAAAAGTCATTAAAGTTTTTTAAATTTTAAGCATATTTACACAAATTTTAATTTGACGGGGATTAAAAGTACACGCTGAAAATTTTTATAGGGACTAAAATCTATCAAATTTTTTATGAGGCTTAAAAACGAAAGTTGGTATATTTATAGCTACTAAAAACTTAATTGACCCTTTATTGAATAAATCTAAAATATTAGTTTTTGCTGATATTTACGACCGGAGGGTATATTAATTCAAGTAGTAATTCTAGACAATTTATGAAACCTAATTGCAATATGATATCTATAAACTTTTCATGCTGAAATATCAGCATCTTCATCCTTAAAGTTAAGGCTTAATTGCAGTTTTAGCACCATAACTTTTTCAAAGTTGCGATTTTGGCTCCCTAATAAAAAATACAAAACAGTCCCCTAAGTTTTGCAACTGTAGCAGTTTTGGCCCCTAAGGCAAAACAAAATAAAAAAAATAACATGTGGCACCTCACTTAGGGTGTCACGTCAGCGTAGACCGAGTCAATATCAGCCTTGGGGGCCAAAACTGCTATAGTTGCAAAACTTAAGGGACTGTTTTGTAGTTTTTTTTCTTAGGAGGGCAAAATCACAACTTTAAAAAAGTTAGGAGGCTAAAATTTCAATTAAGCCTAAAGTTAAATATTAAAACAAAAAGGCTTAAATATTGCACTCGTCCCTGCAAATATGCCTCCTTTAAGTTTTGGTCCCTGTAAAAAAAAAAATTGTTTTTGGTCCCTGCAAAAATTTTTGTTTTTTAAAATAGTCTCTGACCCCATTTTTGTGATGATTTGTATACGTGGCACATGATGACTGGACCCATTATGTAGTTTTTGGTCCCTACAAAATATTTTGTTTTTTAAACAGGTCCCTGCAAAAAATTTTGTTTCTGAAAATAGTCCCTGGAGGGACTATTTTAAAAAACAAAAAATTTTGCAGGGACAAAAAACAAAATTTTTATTTTACAAGGATCAAAACTTAAACGAGACATATTTGCAGGGACGAGTACCATATTTAAGCCAAACAAAAAATGTAAGTGCATTGAAACTCCTTTAACTACATGATAAAACCACTGCAGCCAGATTCCTCTCTCCATTGTCTGACCCTGCATGACACTTCTTACGATGATACATCTTCCATGCGATGGCGACAACCTCGCCAAATTCTTTGCAGCCCTCTCTCCTATGTTAGCATTTCCATGAATTTAATTCCTCCCCCGTCCTATAATACTTGACACAGTTGACCTTATTACGCATGCCAATGCATAATTTTGAGCTTAAATATCTTGAATAATATATTAGAGAAAATTATGAAAATTTGATATTTTGAAAATAATAATCGAGACGAATCTAACGACATTCTGTATGATAATATTTATCTTTGTATATTAATAGAAAAATACGGTCAAAGTAAGTTAGGTCAAAATTGTACATTTCCAAATAAATCATCTATTGCGGGACGAAGGGAATAATTTATCTTGAAAGTTAGAAAGGAGCTGGACCTGATCTCATTCGTCATTTGGTCATATATGTAGAACAAGAAAAATACCCTTATTCCCCAAGATAGTCACATGTTGTTTTTTTTTTTTAAGAAATAGTCACATGTTAATGTTAGACTTGAATTAATAGAACCCTTTAAATATTAAATCTCCATCCCTTTCTCTATCCATTCTGCTCCTTCATCAAAACCAAACAATCTCCTATTTTCCCTCTTCCAAAACAAAAACATTATTCTTTCCAAAAAAAAGACCAAAACATTATTTTAACATTATAACATCCTTATATCTTCATTCCTTTCATATATGGGCTCTCTTGTTGGACATGTAGCTCCTGGTTTTGCTTTCTTAATACTAGGGCTATGGCACCTTTACAACCACATCAAACTCCATATTAAAAATCCAAACAAATACATTTCACCACCATGGTTCCCCACATCAAAATTCAAATACCTAGAACTTTACTTCATCATGTTAGCCACAACAGCTTCAATCTCAATGGAACTTTTCATCGGGCCCGCCCGACACCAACCCTTTGATACAGACGGAACAATCCCCTCATATCATCTCCACAACTTCGAACACTCTTTGATCTCCATGTCTTTCTTCGCCTACGCCGCGTCCTCCATAATCATTGACAAAATCGAAAACCAAGCGAAATTTGCCCTAACACAATTTCTAGCTTCCATAGCTTTTTTTCAACAGCTTCTTCTCTTCCATCTTCATTCAGCTGATCACATGGGACCAGAAGGACAATACCATCTTCTCTTGCAAGTTCTTGTCTTTGTCTCTCTTTCAACTACTCTGTTGGGAATTCCCATGCAAAAGAGCTTCTTGGTTAGTTTTGTGAGATCATTAAGTATATTTTTTCAAGGTTTGTGGCTTATGGTTATGGGGTACATGCTTTGGACACCAAGTTTAATTGCCAAAGGGTGTTTTCTGAATTCTGAAGAAGGTCATCAAGTTGTGAGATGTTCCGATCAAGAATCACGTCATCGTGCTGTTTCACTTGTTAATATTTTATTTAGTTGGGTTGTTATTGTTGTTGCCATTTTTGGTGTTTCATTGTATTTGGTTTTGACCAAATATTATGGTGCAAATAAGGTTCGGTATTTTTCGTTGGGGATTGAGGATGAAGTGAGAGATGTTGAAAAGTTAAGTGATGATGTGGAGTCTCAAAAAGGAAGCTTAGTTGGCAAGCCCAAAAGCTTTATTCATGTTGGGCAAAAAACCTTTTCACCTGTTGACATGGAAAGGTAGTAAGAGTGATGAAAGAAAGTTAATGAAAATTATACTTAGGGGGTGTTTTATATTCAATTTGTGATTACTTATTTGATTAGGTGTTTGAGGTGTACATGTATTTTACTAGATTGGTAGGGTTCATGTATATATATTTAATAATGTGACAACAAAAATAGTTGGTTTAAGGAAACTTTAGTTTTGTGGATAGGTGGATATTGTTTTGTTTGTTGTTTGGATCGATATTGTTTAAATGTACTTTTGTGGAGATATGAAAGAAATTTCTTTTATTAAATTATTATTTGGTTATAAACACTTTGCCAGAGATTTTACATGGATTTGATTTTGATTCCAATTATTTTATCCTATACTGACAACAGTTGTGTTTTGGATCCTTGTTGGGAGGAAACTTAAGCCATGTTATTTTATTCACTTGCACGCTTTTGCAATTGTCGTATTTGACTTTTCACTTATCTTTCATACATTACTTATACATGGTGCAAATTAGAAAGAAAGAAAAAACGTCTTTATAGTATCCACTTATGTGTGTATTTTTTTTTGGTTACATTATGTGTGTGTATATATTAAGCTGGATAGAGACCGTTTTTGGCCATGTATTAGTGTCATGTGTAGTTGAGTTTGCTTTTAAAAAATAAATTAAACTCAAGTTGATATTTAAAAACTATGTAAATTAAATCAATTAAAAACTTGAAAACATTACTGTAAATTATTAGAAACAACCAAGTTGATAATAATCACGTGCCGTTTGAAATAAAATAGTTGTCTGTACCCAACGAATAATAAGGGCTCAATAAAAAATTTATACCACTTTTTATATTAATTATTTTTAACAAATCAACAAAAATATATTTTGTAGCACTCTTTGTAAGTACATAAATAAGAAATTTAAAAGCAGTTTAAGCATATTTGTTTGTAGAAATAATGTTTTTATAGCTGCCAGTGTTTATAAATAGATTTCTTAAGCCATTAAACCAAGAAGTTGCTTTCAGTCAGGAAACTTAAGATGAAGGGCATTGGATGATTGTGGTACCGAAAAGTGAAGTAACGTTATACTATGATTACAAGTTATATAGATAAAACCCTTCAAAAAAAAAATGTTATATAGACAAATGGACAAACAAACATGTGAATCTTATTATATCGTGTCAATGAAGCTCACGACAAAAATGCATATGCATCGCTACTACTATACTCTTGTTTTAGGAGTACTACAACTCTATTCACGGAGTAAGTTGAGAACATCCAAAGTTTGGATAAGTTTGTTGAATAACTTCTGAAATAAATTTTAATTTGTTTGTTTGTATACTCCTTATTCCATATCTTTGCTAGTTTAACTTTTTTTACTTAATCATGCTTGATGCATTTGTTTTCTCATTCATTGGTTGGTCAGAATATTGGTGGGATACATGAGGGATGAGGGAGCTTTTGGTAAGGTTATTGATGTATATGCTTTTTTATTTTATTTTATTTGAATTATACGTGAAGAAATTTGTGGGACTTTAAGGAGGAAATTTGTTGATGTTGGATTGGTATTATTAGAATCAGATATGTGAATAGGTCAGGTAGGGTTTATAGAGACATACGGTTTAGTCTACGATATATCAATTTAGATAAGCCGTTTTTTTTAAAATAGAGAAGGTTTAGATTTTTTTAGAAGCATGTTTAGCTAAACAATAATGCTACTTATAGCGAATTCGATTTTCACAACACATTGCGATGTGTTTATTCCACCACACATGTTTTGTTGACTTTTCCATCTATTCATGACTCCCCCTTGAATTCTGGAAATGTCATTTTTTCATTGGTTAAATTCCTTTTCGCGATGCCTTCGTGTGGATTTGCTTCACTTTATATATATTAGTTAAAAAGGTAACAGACCATAAGTCATAAAAAAGAAATCTTCTTAGACCTATCATGCCAACCTCCTTAAATAAATATGAATAATATTATTTACCATTATTTATAATATTATATTTTGAATTAATTTACCAATTAAGAATAAGGAGGATCACATCCATAAAATGGTGAAAATAAACCATGCTATGCTGAAAATAAATAAAACATAATTCTTATGTTTTTTATACACATGAGAGAATCCAAATCTCTTATATAGGTTTTCCACATAATAGTTTTGGCGAAAAGGGTTCGATTCAATGTGAGTTTGTTCGGACAAATACCATTGCTATATGTTGGAAGCTGTCTTGGTCACACGTTGACCAATATGATCCCTTTGTAATATTGTTCATAGGAACCGTGACAATTCGTTTCAACTTTTTATAAGGATTTGGTTTGTTCCCTTAAGAGAGACCCACCTAACAGTCAGATGAACATTCCGCAACCATGTTTGAAAATACATGGCAGCAAGCAAATTCATGTTTTTCATTCATATTATTTACAACGATGTTTAACAAGACAAGCTCAAATTAATTTTTAAAGAAAGACAAACTCTAACCTACAAGACACACCTAATATAAAGGAGCTTTTTTTAAAAATGAAAAAAATAATGACTTATAAAAACTAAAGGAAGACAAACATGGTTTGTTCTCATAAGGTTTTTTTAACATATATCATTAGAATACTCGTTAGTATTTTGCCATAAAACAATTGAGAATGTTAAACAGTGCCTTCAAGATATTGATTAAGTAACTAAAACAAATAACTTTTTATTAAAAGTAGTGTAATTATTAATTAATCAAAAGTCAAAACTTATATTTTCAAGATAAATGTTTTATTTATAGATTCTTTAACCATTGTTCTGAGGACGCTGGTTAACAAGACCCTAAAACAATTTCTATTAGACATTGCCACGTCTACTCTTTGCATATGTCCCGTGTGCGATGACCAATAGAGAAGCTTGCAAGTACAATGGTAATAATAATCATATTAAGTAGCCTATGATCAACTTTGAACTTGCATGTTGACAATGGATAAAAGTCTCATAATAAATAATATTCTTCACCATATAACATAATGTCAACCGAAGAATTTAGACTTGTATCCAAAATGGCAACTTCAAGAGGAGATACTTAGAATTGTGTTCATGTTCTAAATGAATATTAAGCTAGGAAAGCATTTTCTAATACCATCAACTCTAAATCATGTTCAAAATCTATTGCGGCCATCATTCATAAGCTGCACGTGTCTATGATTTTGACCATTATTTTACATGTAGACCAAAACAGGACCTGAGTATCATGATACAAATTTCAAGACATCATCCTTGACCTTAATAGCAGCACTTCCTCGTTTTGTATCAGTAGCCTTTTCCCTTTCAAATTTTGAATATCATAATAATAACAATATACTTATAGAACAAATGAGTGTTTCTAGAAAATATGCATAAATCAATGTGCTTAAAGACATTATGTCTAGATCACCAGACATTTTGTCTACCTTTAACTACCTTATAACACCATTGCTCCCAGACATTCTGTCTAGATCACATCCTGCATCTACATAAATATTTAACTATCTTTCATTACACTTCTATAGGGAGTGTTCTAAGAACTCCAAGATCTTTCATTTATATCTTTCATCAGATAAAAAGCTCCATAATTTTGAAAATAATGAACTTAACGACATCACAACTTAAAACAAAAATTTCATTACTTCAGAAGATGACAAGATGTTCGTCTGTATCAGTGCCTTATATTGAATAGTACAGAGGGCAGAAGTTACAATTATAAAGCAAAAATCAGAAATTTTAGCTTCGTTTAGAATTTAGTCAGAACAAACAGCTTTAACAAACCAGCACAGAGTATCAGTTAATAGCTGCTAGTGCGTAGAAGGCCCAAGCAGGAAAAATAATAGAAAAACAAAATTAAAGACTAAAAAAGGATGAGATTAAAATAGAAATAAAAGAAATATTTTATTTTTTGAAACAAAATTAAAGTTAATTAATTAACAAGAAAAAACTTAAATAAAAGATGGAATTAAAAATGAAATAAAAAATAAAGAGAGAAGAGGGTTCGACTCGGAACCCAAAATGAGGTATTTTAAAATATCTTTCTGCCAAATTTTTCACTAAAAATCAGAAATCGATCAGGGTCAGACAGCGTATGAATGTAGGGTCAAACGACACGTGTCTGTGATATCTTAGGTCAAAAATTGGGGTATGACAGAAGCCCCTATTTAAGTCTCTTCGACTCGTCAAATCAAAGATTCCATCTTCAAATCTCCAGACGAAGAAACTTAAATAGGGGCTTCTGTCATACCCCAATTTTTGACCTAAGATATCACAGACACGTGTCGTTTGACCCTACATTCATACGCTGTCTGACCCTGATCGATTTCTGATTTTTAGTGAAAAATTTGGCAGAAAGATATTTTAAAATACCTCATTTTGGGTTCCGAGTCGGACCCTCTTCTCTCTTTATTTTTTATTTCATTTTTAATTCCATCTTTTATTTAAGTTTTTTCTTGTTAATTTCCCTTAATACTTGACACAGTTGACCTTATTACGCATGCCAATGCATAATTTTGAGCTTAAATATCTTCAATAATATATTAGAAAAAAGTGTGAAAATTTGATATTTTGAAAATACTCATCGAGACAAATCTAACGACATCTTATACGATATTGTTTATCTTTGTATATTAATAGAAAAATATGGTCAAAGTAAGTTTGGTCAAAATTACACATTTTCAAATGAGTCATCTATTACGGGAGAGAGGGAGTAAAAGATATAACACCTAGAATCATGAAGATATTAGAAGCTAAAGCAATTACAAGAAACAAGACAGAAAACGTGTAAAGCCTTATTTGCACTTTCTAGGTATAAGAGTAACTACTTTGATCCTCAGTTAAATATAATAATAACAGTGCACTTAAATCACAACTAGTGAGGACTATTTCTAGACAATTTATGAAACCTAATTGCAATATGATATCTAAAAACTTTTCATGCTTAAATATCAGCATCTTCATCCTCAAAGTTAAATATTAAAACAAAAAATGTAAGTGCATTGAAACTCCTTTAACTACATGATAAAACCACTGCAGCCAGGTTCTCTCTCCATTGTCTGACCCTGCATGACACTTCTTACGAATGATACATCTTCCCACCTGCCCGCGTTCGCATATATGTTTGATAGGAGAACTTTGCTTCCACCATGAGATGGCGCCAACCTCGCCAAATTCTCTGCAGCCCTCTCTCCTATGTTAACATTTCCATGAGTTCTACATGCTGCTAATAAAGTTCCCCATATCACAATATCGGCCTCCATTGGCATGGTCCTTATCATTTCCTCAGCTTCTTCTAATAGCCCAGCTCTCCCCAAAAGATCAATCATACAACCATAATGTTTGATATCTGGTTCCACATTATGTGCGCTTTTCATTGTTTCAAATATTCTCCTTCCAAGCTCCACCAACCCGGCATGGCAACAAGCACTTAGGACTCCAATAAATGTAATTGGATTTGGTTTAATATGAAACCTCTGCATATCAGAAAAAACCTCTAGGCACATACTTGCATGTCCATGCGAGGCTAACCCAGATATAATTGCATTCCATGGTGACACAGAAGAGACTTCATCTCGAATCTGATTGAAAAATTGAAGGGCAGAGTTGATGCTGCCACATTTTGCATACATATCAATCAGAGCAGCACGCAAATTGTCATTGAAAGGAATGGATTCACTACGCATGTATTCATGGGCCAATTTCCCATCCTGCAATGTACCTAATGTGGCAATTGCAGAGAATACACCCACCATGGTAACTTCATTTGGTTTGATCCCCCAGGCTACCATTTTATGGAAAAGTTCAAGAGCCATTTTGGGCTGTTCAGTTTGCGCATAGCCAGATATCATGGTACTCCATGTAAACACATCTCTTACAGGCATCTTATCAAAGGTTTTCATTGCCTGATCCATCATTCCATTTTTTTTGAATCCAGCGATAAGAGCATTCCATGATTCTAAGTGATCCTTTACACCCACTTCAAATTGCAAACAAGCAAGGTCCATCATCCCACAAGCTGCATAAAAATAGACGATTGTAGTCTGTATAAAATTATAACAATCAAAGCCTCTCTTAACAATTGTTCCATGCAATTGCCAACCATCAACAATTGCAGTCCCACGGCCACATGCTGAAACCAAATTCACTATCATAACTTCATTAGGTCCGTGTCCAGTTTGTAGCATTTTGCGATAAATCTCCAACGCTTCACGCAGACGACCCTTTTGGACATAACCATCAATCATTGTCCCCCAAGAAATCACATCTTTATCACAAATCCCATCAAACAACTCTCTAGCCATGTCAACAAGTCCTGTCTTCGCGTAGCCATTCAACATCACATTCCACGTAACCAAATTCCTCTCAGGCATCTCATCAAACAACCTCCTTGCTTCCCTCACACCCGAACAAAGACAATACGCATGCATCAAATTCGTCGAAACAATAACCAAACCCTCAACAAACATCTTAACAACCAAACCATGAACCATTCGACAATTCAAAATTTCACCCAAATGTGAACAAGCAGATATCACATTAACCAAAGTCAAATCATTCGGGACAACACCACAACTTCTCATATCCTTAAAAACCTCAAGAGCTTCACGAAAGAATCCATTTTGAACAAAACCCATTATCATCGTCGTATACGAAACACAACCTTTATTAGGCATTACATCAAACAGTTTACGTGCATTATCAATCTGACCATTTCTCACATACCCAGAAACCATAATATTACAAGAAACACTATCCAACGTAGGAAAACCATCAAACAACAACTGGGCATTCTTAATATCACCGCATTTGGCGTACATGTTAATCAAGCTGTTTTGAATGAAAGTGTTGAAATGGAGTCCAAGTTTGAAGATGAGGGAATGGATTTGGCGACCTTGTGAGATGAGGGAGAGAGAGGAACATGATTTGAGTGAGGAAACCAATGCAAGTTCGGAATCATGGTGGTTTTGGTGGTTTCTTGCATTGGTGAAAATGTGAATGAAGTGTTGTGGAGTGGGTTTGGTGGATGTGGAAATGCGTCTTAGAGGAGAGGGAAAAGAGGAAGGTGAGAATTTGAGTCTGAGACTCAAAGAGATGAACATGAAGATGGGATGTTGGGAGAGACCATCAGAGTTAAACTTCGATGGTTCTATGTCTGTCGTGTGTGTTGAACATCTTTCAATAAAAGCAGACAATTTAGTCCTTTGATCACTTTCTTTTGTACAAGTTGATCACTTTCTTAATACAACTTTGTAACATTGAGATGGAAAGTCTAAAAAGTGGTAATTACTTGCTTATATACAATTCATCAATAAAATTATAAATCAAATAATTGAATGATTTTTTCTCATAAAAAAAAAAAAAAAAATAAATGAAAATTTTTTTTTTAAAAATAAAAAAAAACAAAAAAAAAATAAA
>Ga0228710_1009156_pt1 | contig 13874 bp, 5 predicted proteins | sample MedpolnodulmetaG_FD_177995 | JGI IMG/M metagenome (GOLD analysis project Ga0228710, IMG submission 177995) | Root nodule microbial communities from Medicago polymorpha collected in Santa Monica, California, United States - pink nodules | ecosystem: Host-associated > Plants > Roots > Nodule...
TAAATAATCTATGAATAATTTTGTCAAAACAATTTTATAAATAACTAATTTTATTACAATTATAAATTATTAAATTTAATGATACAAATTAAATTTGAGTAATTATATAAAATTGAAATGAAATCTATAAATACTTATAATTATAATGACGCTCATTTTGGTAATTATACATTTAAAATTAATTTTGATTCAAACTATCCAAACAACATACACTGATAAGAATCACTTTCATATTAATGTATCCAAACACAAATCAATTTCACTCAACTCACTTTTGATCAGAATCAATTCATTCAAAATCAATTCTATCAAAATCAATTTTTATGACCTCGGAACCAAACACACACTATAGTAGATTAGTCAAAATCACGATAAACCACCATAATTTCGTAAAAGCTACATAACATAGCTTTTGAAAAACTATGTTGGCTTATTGTAGTTTCACCAAAATCACCGTGATACCAAAGATATACTTATTGATCTAATGTTTGGTGGCCTAATGAACAACTTAGTGTAAATCTAATTCTTTGATGGGAATTAGGTTATAAATTAAAATTTTATATTATAAATTATAAAACATTTTTCTTAAATATTTAAAATAAAGAACAATTCATCTACTAACAACCCTCGAAACACCAATTTATCTACTAACTATTTGTTTAAGTGTGAAGGATTTAATTAGTAACTAAAATATATCAATGACTATTTATTTTAAGGTAGAATAAATTAAGAGAAAACTAGGAATAATAATCTAAGTGATATTAAGTTGAATAATCACAAAATATCATTGTAAGCTAACGAATAATTAACAATGTTTGTCAAAAAAGAATAATTAACAATGTTTACTAATCAAGTAAATTTTAATGTATTGGTGAAAGTATGAATGAACAAAGCGAGAGTTCTTAGTTAAATCACATATGCATATAACATATTGATTTGAAGGTTCTTGACTACACTATTAAGTGAGTTAGTGTCTAAATATATCAGATGAATCACCCAGGTAATGTGAACAATGAAGCTTTTATAGTGATCGTCTAGCCACCTACCTCTGGATTTATAAAATCATACTGAGAAAGTTATCATGAGCCACGAGCTTATGAAAAATATCCATGAATAAAAGAAAGGAGAAAAAAGAATAGAAAAAAGCTAGTTTATTGCTAAAAAGGAATTTAGAGAAAAGTCATGAGCTCGTGACAAAAAGCTTAATTGAAAAATCCTATTTGTTTAGTGTTATTATATATGATGTAAACCAATCGACCGTTGTCATACACTTGAATTGGTATAGGGTTAAATTGTAACATCGTTTCTATGATAGTTCGAATTCTAAGCTTTGACTTTGTATCAATACAAACTAACCTTTGTAATCCTAAACACTTCATCACTTAATCTTAGTTAAACCTCAAAGGACTTGTTGAAGTCATAAGATTTGAGAAGAAAAAAGACACCGTTAAATCAGAATATATATTTGCAAAGAAGAGTATAAGTTAGTTGGATAAATCTAGAGTATGAGTTAGTTTGATAATTTATGCTCTAGTCATTATAATAAGTTAGTTATAGTGGATTAAATCCTCGATGGCACCGAGATAAATGTCTCTCTTAGGGGAGATTTATTTTTTTGTTGTTTTGAAAACTCGGTATTCGGTTAAGAACCGACTACAAATTCTTGATGTAGCCACAAATTCTTCTTTGAAACATCATTATAGTTTAACTTCATTGTTTGTCCAATGTCTTTTTAGTTAAAGTTAAATAATTTGATTGAGAATTCTTTCATTTTAATTAATTTTTTTTAAGAAAAGAAGTGTAAAAATGTCAACACAAACCAACCCTTTTCTTGTGTTTTTCAACTCCTTTGTTTTATTCATCTTCTTATAATTGGTTTGATGAAGTACTTCTTTATGTCCTTTTATTTTGCTAGATACTCGTTAAGCACTTCAAATTTAATTTGCTAGCATATACAACACAAAAAATATGTTATAACTCGCCTACTATCAACTAGTTTATATACACTCTTTTGTCACATAAGTTTATAGATAAGAGAAATAAAGTTGATTTGGCCATTGAGATGAAGAATTAAATAGTAGAGTCATATAGATGTTGAAGGTTCAATCCACATTCTCATCAAAGATTCGTATTTTATTTACCATGAACCATCAAACAACAAAAGCTAAGAATAATACTTGCCACAAAACCGGATCGCGCTTCAGTGACATTAAAGCGCCAAAGTCATGTGACTTTGAACTATTGTAAACCATTAGATTAATCCTACACTACATGCTTTGCCACGTGTCCATTTTGTTTGAGAGAAAAAAAACAACAAAAAGAAACTGCATTTCCATCTCTTTTCTTTCCTCACGCGCGCACCGCTTCTAGCCATACACACACCATGGACCAAAATATAATCACCGGAACAGCACCTCCACAATTGGAGTTTCCGATGGTAGAAACACACCAAACCAAATTTAAGACCAACAGTAACAACGTTGACAAAGCAAAGATCGGCGTCGGCGGGGAGAATCGGCTCTATGAGATGGAAGAAGTGAGGATGGAGCGAAGTGCGGTGGCGACTCGAGATAGAGGTGGCCGTCGGAGTACAAGACTGAGATCTGGTGGCAACTGGCTGGGAGGGAGAAGACAGTTTTTTGTAAGTTATAATTCTCTATTTTTAATTTTTTCAATAAAACATAAAAAAGAAGGAAGAAAAGAACGACGGCAAAGAGGCGGCGGATGGTGGTTGAAATGGTGAGGTGGGTTGAAGAGAGGTGAAGAAGGGGGAAGAAGAAAGGAACGCGCAGCTCTGCGTTTCTGTTTTGTTTGGATCTACACACACTTCTTGCATTTTGTTTGTTTTGAAATTAGGCATGCCACATGTCACTAACTAATTGGTTGAATGGTAGGTGTCATTGGCGCCTTAAAGGCACCGAAGTGGTGCCCCACAAAACCCATGTTTTCTAACAAAAAACTAATTTAATATTTTTTATTATTTAATTAATTAAAAAAAAACTGCTACATGCTTGTTGTGGATTTCGCGGTTCTTTTTTCATGGTATATAGCACCCTTCTTATTAAATTTAAGGGAAATAATATTTAAACATTCATTTGATTGATAACTTTTGTGACAACTTTCTCTCTCATACTCACATTATTTTTTACTTTATCTCCATATTGCTATGATTTCCGTGCTAATACTACTTTTTTTTTGTAAATTATTATTGTAAAATAAGTTGCCATCAAATTAGTTATTCAAATATCACTCCTTTAAATTTAAATATTCACAATAAAGGTAGCCACGTTTTGTAAAAGAACAAACAAAGGTAACAACGTTTTGTCAAAAAAGAAAGAATAAAAAAGGTAACAACGTGATTCTCGAATTTGCCAGCTAGTTTCACGATGAACACATACTGTAGCCATTGAAGAAAACAAAATTACCGCATAATATCTCCAACCACTGGATCGCAAGAAATATTTTTGACGTGGGGAGTGTCCAAATTCCAATTGGAGAAGAAGATACTTATAGGCATAAAATAAGTAATATTAATTTTGTCACATTAAAATTCGAATCCAATTTATGTGTAAATGAAGGAATAAAAATAGTTGTCTTTTTCTTCTTGGTTGGGTATATAACTTACAATCTAATCATAAAAATTTCTTAAACTGGTTCTTAGTCAAAGGCTACAACTGTAAAATGAAGAGAAGATATATATTTTTGGATCATTGGAGAGGATGTGTTTCTTTATAAAAATAAAAATTGATAACAATAACTGGCTTAAGGATTTCTGGGACCCAAAAGGAGTTGATTATTAATTAAATAAAATACATGACAAACATGACCATAAAGACCACATGGTGATTAAAATGAATAGGTAATAGGCTGATAATAGACACGTCGCATGTGCATTCCTCATGAGTTTAGCGTTAAGTGTGAACTACAAGAGTATTTGTCTACCTAATATGTTGATCTTGAATAAAAAATTATGCCTAAATACAAAAACTTCCTTAATTTTTTTCAGTGGAAATACAAAAACTCCTTAATCTCAAATCGAATTGGTCGTAGTATTATTGGTTAAAGTCTTCGGTAAGTGGTTGGATATGTATATATTATCAAGGCTACTTTTAATTACCACTATTATTTGCAATGGTTACTCAATCCTCAAGCCAACTCGTCTCACTGTCACGGCCACGGAAACAAACAAGTCAAACGAGATATATGACCTCGTTTGGATTAAAAAGTGTTAATGCTGTAAGCGCTTATTACATAAATGTTTATATATAAGTTATTTATTTAACACAAAGTAAATTAAGTTAAATTATTTTTATATAAACTAAAGTTATTTTTATTGACGTTGTATTGGAGTTCAATGTAATTAGTTTTCAATCACTTGATTGTGTCCATGTGTTTAGACATTCCTTCTTTCGAACTGTCCTTTAGAAATATCTTTTGAAAGTGAGATTCAAATTTATTAAATATGGTATTAGAATTGGATTAAAAATGACAAATTTAGGAATTGGAATCACGACTCAGACATAAAAGTGTGAATTGGAGCCTCGCATTGCCAAAACTCTTGTGTTGATGGGTTTGAAATTGGATTGCACACGATTATTGTGTGCCATTGTGATGGACTTCAGCTGTCTGATCTTAAATCATTGATAGAGATCGTTTAATGTTGATTTGATGAAGATGTGACATAAATCGACAAATCTCAAATCGATGACTAAAATCTAATACTTCATGTAACTGTGAGTTTTTATATGATAGAGTATCCTGATGTGTTTATATATGATTAGACACACTCTTCCTTATAACTAATTTTTAAAAATGAAATTCAAGCTCATTTAACCGTTTTCAAAAGATATCACATGGATGGAGCTTATGTAAATGAATAGAGCAATTCTACGAGAAGAAAAACAATCTTTTAAGAGTCGACATGAACAGTTGCAGTTTTATGTAGCATGCCACATTATACTCCATAATGATTGAAATGAACAAAGGAAACTCTTAAACTGACATATTATTGGTATAATATTAGAGATAAAATTGCTAGGTAAATCCTAACAAATGCATTAAGGACATTTGTTAATAAGTCAAAAAAAAAAAATTATCTTAAAAACGGCACATTAAACGCTTTAAAATTTGACTTCTTACAGAAAAAAAATTATCGTTTATTTTGATTCTTGACTTCTTGGCATGGCCCAGTTCAACAAATGATTATTAAAATTTCAAGAAAACAACTTTTTTTAACCAAAATCACACGACTAAGTTTTGAACGGTTGAAAGTATTTAAACTTTTATTCCTCCTTTTATTTGACATTTTACTGCACAGGTATACTTTTCTTATCTTGAAAATGTTATGTTTTGAAATCATTTCATAAAAATGAATAAAATAAATTTGCTATGTGTACACGAAAAGTAAATAGGCGCATATAATCTCCACACACACGTAGAGGTATATATGTATTTATTTATGTATATGTAGTTATGTAAGGCTAGAATTAATTAGCCAAACTCACAATATTCCATGCACCCATATACACGTCCTATTCACCAACAAATTCTTTCCTCTTGTTGGAACTTTGAAGATTAAATTGACATAAAAGAATTTCACTTTATGCCTTTTCCCATCTCACAAACACACACCACTCACATGCTCATTTTTTTAAATTAAAAACTAATATAAAAAAACCAAATGTTCCTATGCCACCACTCTTCCACACCAAGCCTAGAAAATGGAAACATTTTCTTCATCTTCAGTTACTCCTCCAATCTCTAACCTATTCTATCTCCTCTTTTACCTTTGAACCAAGCCCTTTTCTCTGATCATTTTATTCATTCAACAAACATTTATTTTTTAAATTAATTCATATTTATGGGGGCTAGTATTTCTTCAACTGCATCTATAAGAGAAAAAAATAATGAAGACTCTAATTCTTCATCATCTAGAACGGGTCTTGGTGATATTCCAGAGAGTTGCATCTCTTCCATACTCATGAATCTTGATCCACATGATATATGCAAATTGGCTAGAGTCAACCGTGCTTTTCATAGAGCTTCTTCTGCTGATTTTGTGTGGGAATCAAAGTTACCATCATGCTACAAGTTTCTTGCTAATAAATTTCTCGGTGAAGAAAATCTTTCCACTATGACTAAGAAAGATGTCTACACAAAACTTTGTCAACCTAATCGCTTTGATGGTGGTACCAAAGTAAGTTACTCTATCTTAATCTTATTTTAGCATCCTTAATTTTTCATTTAGCTTCATTAGTTCAATTGCTTTGAGTTTTTATCCTTTTGATTTTTTTTCTTCATTCAATTTGATGATTTCTTAATCTGTTTTTCTTTCTGGTATAGGAAGTTTTGTTGGACAAATGCAGTGGACAAGTTTGTTTGTTCATGTCATCAAAGTCTTTGAAGATAACAGGAATAGATGATAGAAGATATTGGATTTACATTCCAACTGAGGAATCCAGGTGAGATATGTTATAATTAATGCTTCTTTTTATTAATTTATAAATATGGATGGAACCATATGTCCCCTATAATTCATCTTTATTTTTATTTTGACCCTGTATTGAAGGTTATGTTTCTGGTCAAAATCATGTGTCTTGACTCCTAAACATTTTCAATTGTCTCTTTTCTGTACCTGCTTTGTGTTTACATAAAATTACTAGGTCGTTGAATTATTCAAGCCTCGCATAAAAAGTTAGTCAAAAAAGTTTCATTACAAAGAGATAAAGTTTCAAAAAGTGTTAATATAATGAAAAGTAACATACCTCTCCTGATTTTTTTTGTAAGAATGAATTAGATCTAATATTTAAACACAATATAATAACATAGTCTATCGATTTTAGCCACCATCAAATTATTCACGCGTCAAGTAAAATAGTTTGCACGTGAGAAGGTTATGGAAAAAACAAATCAAAATCTATCGTCGAAAAGGGATAAGGTCTAAAATGACTTGTAGCCGTCCCTTGTTGAGTCAACAACTATCAAACCCTTTAGATCACACACCCCATATGTTTAGGGGTATGTTGAGAGTCTCACGTTAAATTGCATATATGTTAATATGAAAATGTGTTTATAAGTGGTGCATATGATGGACAAGGGCTGAGTCCAAATTTTAAGTGTAGAAATTTAATTAAATTAATACATTGTTTGTTAATTTTTTTGTTTTTGTCGCAGCTGAGGTAAAAGGGGCTTAATTCTATAAGTTAAAGTCGTTTTTGAACGAATAAAAAATAACCTAATGAAAACTTTGTTCTATAAGTTGAAAAGTTTTTCAAGCAAAAGCAGTTTTTGTGTATGACTTGTATGAAACAAGTAGATGAAAGTTTTATATGTTAGGCTATGTTTTTGGTCAAATAATAAATATTAGGCTATGATGCAAAATAATATGAAAAGAAAAGAGTGATGCTACATATATACATATTTTCAAAATAATGGTTATAGAAGTGAAAGTGGTTCAAATCATTTAAAATCAATGGCAAAATATAATCTGAACAACCCATAGATTAAAATATCATTTAGTTTCTTTTCATTGAGGAAAATTGTAATATCTAAATCATTATCTTTTCAAAGTCTTATGTAGGCATAATTTAACACAAAATTTTTAGAAGGAACTGTTGTTTAATGATTTTATTTATATTGAAAAACTTTCATTATTAGTTGTAGAACATGACATTTTCCTGAAATTACGATGGAAGCTTTCACCCCTATGGCAGTTTCTTAATGAGGGGGCATTGATTTTAAAAGTCTATTTGCAAATTGCCTTATGTTTTTATGGTCAAATAGCATCTTATTGATAATTTAAGAAAAGAATGAAGAGTGCAAGTAATCTGCTCAAAGAATATATTATCGAAACATCATGAAAAAGACCTTTGTTTAAGGGAAAGTAATGTTAACAAATATCAATTAATGGCTAAAGTAGAGAAGCAATGCTATATTCTATTCGTGGTATATGATTAGTTGTGTTACGTCAATTGCTTGCCACAAAAGCTTCTATTTGCCCAATTATATGAAGTGTCTTTTTTCTAAATTTATATATTATATTAATAAACTTAGGATATATGCATGTTTTATTTTATTTTGAAAGAGGATATATGCATGCTTTTGAATTATGCGCATTTTACTTGGCATAAAGACACCCTCTTCCCATTATAATATGCGATTCTCAACCGTTAATATTACTGCTTTTTTCACCTAAGACAAACAGAATTATAAGTTAGTGATAAAGTGACAAAATAATATTACTAGCATATCCTGTAAAAAAAAAAATAGTAGTCACGCACATATAATTTAATAAAAAAAATACAAAAAATAAACATTAGGTTTAACTTTTAAGTTAACATAATTGAAAATGCAAAATGGAAAGTGTAACTAAAGTATTTTTTATTTTTTATTTTTTTTGTATTTACAGGTTCAAGAATGTGGCATATCTTCAACAAATGTGGTGGGTTGAAGTAATAGGAGAGGTAGAGTTTGTATTCCCTGTGGGAAGTTACAGCATAACTTTCAGACTCCAATTAGGAAAGTCATCAAAACGATTAGGCAGACGTGTATGCAACGTTGATCAAGTGCATGGCTGGGATATCAAGCCCGTTAGATTCCAACTCTCTACATCGGACGGTCAGCGTTCGATCTCAGAGTGTTATTTGCATGGGCCGGGGCAATGGGCTTATTACCATGTTGGAGATTTCATGGTTGTAAAGCCCAATGAGCCCATAAAAATCAAGTTTTCTTTGGCTCAAATTGATTGTACTCATACCAAAGGTGGCCTGTGCATTGATAGTGTAATCATTTCTCCAACTGAGTTTAGAGATGGACTCAAAAAATTATAGCTGGCTAATATAATGTACACAGTTTAATTATGTACTTATATTAGAGAGGGAAAAAAAAGAACAATTTCTTTTAAACAGATAACATAATATTTGTGTTTGTGGTAACTGAAAATTACTCAAGTTAGCCCTTTATTTTAGGTGGGTTTGAGCGTTCTTCTGTAACTTGTATGCAGTTTACTTTTATGAAATATATATGCAGTTGTTATACAAAGTTGAAATGTTAATTTCTGTTGTTATTTCAGAATGGATTACGGTTTATTTTCTAAAAATTTGTGTTCAAATCCATTAGTGTATCAAGTTTATGATCTTGCATTTGATATCTTTTGCATGTTCAGGAACATAACTTTTTCCTCTTTAACATTCGGGAACATGAGAACTCATAAAAATAACTTGGATAAAGACTTACACATTACTAACATATTTTAAAATTTGAGTTGAATCTAATTCAACCCCTACAACAGGTTTAAAGACCGCCAAAAGACTTGCACGCTACTGATACCATTGTATAATTTGGGTAGGGTCTAACTCATACATGATTTTGTTGTTTTTGAAATACACATTTATGACATTAGAGTGTACAAGAATTCCTAACTGGCTAAATTGATTGCTTTGACCTTTCGTGTAAAAGGTGAATGACTTTATTTTATGTTCTGAATTCAAAAAAGTCCTTACAAAATCATCGAATCACGTTCAGAATGCTAATTTGTAGAGAGAAATTTTTCAGTTATTTTCAATCAACCCTTGTCTATAATATTTGTCAACAAGCTGGTCCAGTGAGTCACTTGAATTTAACCAAGATATATAGCATTAGCATATGATCACAAAAACTTCTCCAAGCCATATACCAAGTTCTTCAAAAATGGTAAAGGAGAAACAAAAAGATTGAGTCAGACCAAACAGAATGATCTAAAAGAAACTATAAAAGCTTAGACTTAGAATAGTTGAGGTACCTTGAGGCGCACTACTTTTCTAATGGCTAACAACAAGCCTGGCATAAGACATTGTACATCTGTGATATCATGCTTGATGGTGTAAATCTGCAACAATCGACCTCATAATGAGAAGATGGTACACTTTGGTTCCTTAAATTGACTAAATTTTTAAAGTAATGACATAAAAAATCTTCATTCAAACTAGTCTTTCTTTTGAATCAGTTAATTTAGTTTTGAAAATTGTCGCAAAAAGACTAATGTAAATCAATGATTTTCAATTTTACGAATCATTTTTATATTTTCGTGTGTAAATTGGTTATTGACATGTAGAATAAAATGTGTTCACCAAGGACATACCTCTCCTAGACCAGAGAAGTGAACTGTTGTACTAGAGGGAAGCCCTGGTAAAACCAAACTGTGCACGCGAATTCCATCTCCCAAAACTTGACCCCTTGCCTTTGTCGTGTGATAAATAATTAAATGAAACAAGTTAGACATCTCACTTGTAGTATTTATTGTTGTGTGTATTCATATGAGCTGAAGTTGTTTATGTCCTTACCAAGACATCTGTTGAGGAGTCTTCTCTGTTATAGATTTGACCGAGGTTAGAGAGGTTGTTAGCAATTTGGTTTGCTTCTGCTGATGGAAGATCCTGTTAAACAAGGGCTTTTCAGTATATTTGGTTTCACATCTTTTATACATTCCCCGTGTCCGTTTGGAACTGAAAATTTTATTAGATGTAAAAGCTAGTTATACTAGTTAGTTAAGTTAGTTAGTTTAACTAACTAGTGTAATGAACTTTTACCTTAAATAGATTTTACAATATTACCAGTCATATTTTAAGTGGATACAAAATAAACAAGGAAAAACCAAAATTATTCATTCTTACATTTGCATTAGCCTTGGATTCCACGATTTCGACGTTGCGGTAATGGAACGAAGCTGAAATTGCAGCCTGCTGCAATAATATTGATCCTATGGAAAGCGTTGGAGCAACCAAGACACCCTGTCATTATAGTTAACCAAATGCCAAAAAAGAACAAATGGTTTAGTAGTAGCAGATTTAGTCTAAAGCCTGTTTTTTATAGAGTATGAAATAACTGAATGGACAGTAGAATATATAGAAAAGAGAACATAATTAAGTTCAGGTAGACTAAATATTTGTTCTTTATGTATAAGTCTCACCCCTTGCTCACCATGCTGGCCTTCTCACAGAATGCAGATAATGCTGCAACCGTATCTAATTTGATTCGCGGCACGTACACGACACTTTTCATGCCAAATGCTGTTGCCTATATAGTGAAGAAGAATCAATCAATGGTCAAGTATTACCAAAACACAGCATAATGCTACAAATATAATTTATGAGTTTCTCAACATAATCTTGGTCTTCAATCTTGATTCTTGGCCTATTGTCCTATCACCTGAAGTTGATTCCTTTAGCTATGAAAAATTGCTTTAAAATTCTGTCTATTACTATCAAAGTAATGCTATTGCTAGCTAATTAAGAAACCCACTAAATAAACTCTCAGTCTTAGCCAGGAACCATTTAATTTACACTTTATCTTAAACACATATTTGGCCAACTATATAAAGTATGTTGGTAACCAGAACACAAACCTGTTTTACATTGTCATACACTGCGGAAGGGTCGGTGAAATCGACTACGACCGCTGTGGCCTTGGACTGCAAATTGCAATTCAAAAAGTCATTGTAGATACAAAAAGATTAAAGAAATACTAATTGAACAATACCAAGTTTGTTATTGCTAATTCACAATTTCACATTACCTGAGATATAGAGCCCAAAACCATAGTAAGGTCGTTTAGTATAGGTATTTCAAGAGGCTCTTCCATGCCACAAAGCTATGGGAAAAATAAAAATTAGGCCATGTTAATTAAGTGCTTATATAAAAATTATTTCTATAATAAATAAAGTCAAACTATTTTCATATAAAAGCTATTTCCATAAGCTCTCCCGTACAAAAACCTGTCCAATATCTTCCCCAACATGTTGAGTATCAATAGCTCCAGCAACTTCCATTCCTCTGGCCTTTGTCACAGCTAATACCGCTGCTCTTCCTATTTCCTTTGCTGCTCCATTTATTACAACCTGTTCCACAAAGGGTGTTGAAAATTGAAATCACAATGTAATATCTCATTTGAACTGAATCAAAGTGTTGAATTTTGAAATGCTCTTTAAGTTAGTACCTTTATATTGCTTTGTATAGGTTGTGCTGTGCAGGAAATTATAGAATGCTTGCTTCTGCTTTTGACCATTTGAGAATTCAAGTAGTTGATGGAATGAAACTGGCAGCTTAAGGCTGCCATTGCTGCTCAAGTCTCCGTGACCAAAAGAAGATAAGCCTATATATTTTGTGATACACATATAGCTTGAGCTGGGTAATATTTTGATAGATAAGGTAACGTTTTGAATAATTCTTAACTTATTACATGTGCTTATACATACAGTTGATTAAAGATTTAATGGAGTTTTAGGCTACTTGACTAATTGAAGGTTTTTGGTATAATTATTATTTTAATTAATACTATAATAGACTAATTTGGGTTATCAAACTCACAGTCCACTAATTCGAGGAACTAATCATACAATCCACTAAGAGAGACCAATTAAAGCCGGAGCAAGACATGTATGAACCGGCTTAACCATAAATTGTTGACATTTTAAAGAGTCAAACCCGAGACCTAAAGAAAACATGTTTCTAAGTCTCAGACCTTTATCACCAAGTGAATTGTTTCATAAAAGGGTGTGTATTTTCGTTGTCTATCAACACAATTCTAACTTTCTATATTTTTTAAATAAATTAGCATTTACTATTATCCCTAATAATAAAACTAGATCATTTTTATTGAAACGCAAATAATAATTTTGATTTGCCATTCAAGTTTGAAAACAAATACAAGGGCTTCTATGATATGACCTGGACACAAATTGGTTTAAAAACCAATAAAACAATTTAGATACCATCAGTTATGGATCTGGATTTGGTGTTGTTACAGCAGGACGCTGTAACAGATTTTGGTCATACGATCTTCAATCGACGGCTGAGATTGTTTTACCGTGTAAAATTGATTTTTTAATCTGAACCGTTGGATTACAAATCAATGGTCGAGATTCCCTACAGCGTGAAACTGCGTGCTGTTTTCACAGCGGGGAATCCGGGTCCATCAGTTATCCCCCTACCCCCAACAAACCAACTTAAATACCAACTTTAACCCTTTTATTCACCCCTCGTACATTTTACTGGAAAACTTGAAAAAAGATTTTCGAAACCGACTAACATGCATGTAATCTTAGGGAAATCGATGTTTGAAACACGATTACATTATCCTCGTAAGCTTAGTTCAATTGATAAAAGAATAATGTATAATATATGCAAGATTTAAGATTCGAACCTCAACCACCACCAAAAAACAAAGTTACATTTGCCATGGTTAAACTGTGGTTAATTCAAAGATTGGTTTAAACTACAAAGCTTAGAACTAAATCAGTTTAAATCCTGAAGAAAGCTAATTTAATCCATATACTTACAATATCCAACATAAAAAAAAAATTGACTATTTTTTTTTGTTGCAATCTGTTGACAATTAAGTTGAATATTTGTTGCATCTAATTAGTGGTTTTAGAATGTCGGTTAAGAAGTTAGAGGTCCAGAAATCAAGTCCTGATAAAAAAAAAAATTAACTTAATAATTAACATACTGATATTTTATTAAAAAAAATGATTGACTTTGGGCCCGTTTGGATTAGCTTATTTTAGAGCTTATATAAAACAGCTTATGCAAATAAATAAGTTTTTATGTATTATTTATAAGTTTTTAAGGTATTTTATGAAAAAACCGGTTATGAAGATATAATTTTCGTTAATGAGAGCTTATAAATTAAAATAAAAGCTTATTTATTTACATAAGTTATTTTTCATAAGCTCAAACCAAACGGGGCCTTATTCTGTGACTACTAACAATTAACATATTGTCTCTCAAAAAAAAACAATTAACATATTAATTCCCTAAAAAAATAAACAATTAACATATAAATGCCGTCCCCCGTGTAAACCGTACGACTTTTTTTTTTTTTTTTTACTTTTACTACTT
>Ga0228710_1009159_pt1 | contig 13871 bp, 12 predicted proteins | sample MedpolnodulmetaG_FD_177995 | JGI IMG/M metagenome (GOLD analysis project Ga0228710, IMG submission 177995) | Root nodule microbial communities from Medicago polymorpha collected in Santa Monica, California, United States - pink nodules | ecosystem: Host-associated > Plants > Roots > Nodule...
GGTAACCAGATATGAGTTTTGATGGTCTCCCACCTTCTCTCCAGATCTCCAGCTCCAAAAGTTAGTTTCTTTCTCCAAAATTCCAACCTTTCCCTTCAGAAAACAACTTCCCTTTTATAGGAAAGTTCCCAGAAACGCTAAAATCGTACTCCGATGCTGTAAATCGGAGCACGATGGCTTCACTTAATTCAGATCACAACTGGCGCGTCTGCCAAATCGAAGCACGATTTTGTCCCATCGGAGCACGATTTTTTACGAGACAAAATGTCTCAAAGTTGCAGAAAAATCGTAGCCCGATGCTAAAAATCGTAGCACGATTTCTCCTTTGTTTCAGCATAAAAAGTCAGTCTTTTTGCAGCTTTTAACTCATGCATAATCACCTGAACTCAACCAAAATTACATAAAAACTATAACAAAAGGGCTATATGACCTAGTGTCATCATCCGTACCCAAGGAAGCCTAACACGAAGTGGAAAAAGGAGAGACCATGTGCAGGGAGATGGCTTACTAGCAGGGGGCATGTAGATGTGCAACATTACCGCCTACAGCTGGATCGCTTAGAGGTGGATGATGTGAGGTTTTGTACATATGGTGATCACAGAGAAGTGCACTCTTTTCAGCTTCTGTGCACTTACTCGGGATGGCTGATGTGCGGGAAGGAGAGGGTGTACCGTCATTTACTTGAGCGGGTAAAGAGGCAGTTTGAGTATGTACAGGACGTTCCCAGACATTCGTCATCTGTTGCTCAGATGCCTATGCAGTTACTGATCACTGTGTTGCTAGACGCTCATGCGTGGTTCTACCCTGATTGGGTACATAGGTGTCAGAGACCATGGCATCATGACGCTGGCTACATGGCTTGGTATACCAAAGTCTCTCACCCTCGTATTCTCCCATCTGATGAAGGATCTCCTCCCAGACCGGTGAACGTGGAGCAGATCATAGAGGAGGAGCATGCTAGAGAGATGCCTGACACACTGACGATTATCCAGGATGTGGTGCATATAGCTGATGATATTGTGGCCAGGAGCGGCGAGATGACTAAAGAGGAGATTGTCCAGGAGGTGATGTGGATAGCCAGTACTGGTCGCCTTGCCCTTACGTATTAGATTGTCAGGCGGCGCAGGGGGCAGAGGCATGGTAGGCAGCAGGGTTGATCCTGATTAGGCTTTTTTTTATGTACTTTTTGACTATGATGGTGATGTATTATTATGACATGTTCCGTACATTTTCGTATTTCTATGACATTTTCGTACGTACCTTTTATATTATTTCTTGTGTTTTAGTTTTATCCTGTTAAATATTATTTCGTACATTTTATATTCATGAATTTGCAATTGGATGAAAAAATTTGTTTATCATGTTAAGGATGAAAATTTTGGATGAATTTGTTTAAGTATGAAAATTTTGGTTATGAAAAATGGAAGGTGAGTTGCTGGAAATGAAACCAAACACGTAGCGGCAGTTAACTGCTGCCGGTTTTTCCAACGGTAGTTAACAACCGTTGAGGGCTTTAACGTAATTTACTTGTGTTATTATGAAGTTTTCAATGTCAGAAAAACAATTTTCAATTGGCATTTACTCCTGTACAAAAGCTGTTCAACTTTTTTTAATACAGTACGTGTAATTAGTCGAACCCTTTGCGCCTTTTTAGGGTTTAAGCAAAAGCAAAACAGCTCAAATCCTCGCTGTTTCTTTATTTTCGATTCTGATCAATTTCACCTTAACAATGACAATCAAAAGCAACAAATTGGAACTGGTAACTGAAAATAAAAAACAACAATCCTGTTACGACAGAGACACTGGAGCCTGAAAATCTTGATACTTTTGATGATGGTGCTTTTGCAGGACCAAACTAGGTCAAAGAATGAGATCTAGGTATTTTATTTTATTTAAATTTTAATCCATACAATAGATATGTTTTCTAATTTGATTGTGTAGCTTTTGTAGGACCGATTATGTCAAATAATTTGACTAACTTCGAAAATCTCTTTTTTTTTTGAGGGAAACTTCGAAAATCTCTTGAATGGTCTTGATTGCGTAGAATTTGCTTCGGGTTCCTCATGTGGTTGTGATTTTAGCATCACGCCATTAAATGCTACCTGTGGAGTTGTTATGCTGCTTTGATCACATAAATACCAAATGAACACGAGAAAACCATGTGAATGGTAAGATTTTGAAGCTTGAGAGAATTGCTTCTTACACAATGTTATTTGGACAAACTCTTTTAATGAGTGGGGAACCATCTGGAAATTGGCTCATCAATCTTGATAGGTTATGCTCACACATGCTTTTCTTGCCTTGCAGGTCTAACCATCTGGTTTCTTGCACCCGAATCCTATGAAATGTCGAATCGTCCTTTTTATCACACTATGAGGTAGCTTTCAATCTGATTTAATACTATTCTATTAGTTTAGCGATGGGTAGCATTGGGTGACATAGAGTTGGGTGACATTGGTGACATTGGCCAATCACAATGTCACAATGCTTGTGTTACCGTGTTTGTCTTCGTGGCGATATTTATAGAAGAAAGTTTATCTTTTCATGACGCTCGTGCTTAATCTTAAGACACTCATACCTATGAGCCTTTTGGTGCACTCCCAAAGCATGTGGAGGTTGAAACTGCCTCTCACAATATTTCCACAGGTAAGTTTTCAACTTCGAAGAAAAGTTTCTCTCTTTTTGACACTCATGCGTATGAGTCTTTTGGTGTCCTCCTAAAGCTTGTGGAGAATGAAATTGTCTCCCACAATATTTGCACAACTAAGTTTTCAATTTCGAAGACTTTTCTTTAGCTTCTATTTTATGTTTGAGTTTTATTGTTAGCCCAACTTAACCCAACTCCAATTTCTTTGTTGGGTTGTAAAAGTCACGTTCTTGCATTCTAGCCTCATTAGTTGGAATATCCTTGAAGATCGATGAAATTAATGTGGGTACTGTTTAAAGCTTGTTCAGAATTTGGCAACTTCATTCTCCTTTATTGTCACCACCTTGTTGTTATAAGTGGAAAAAACAACTTCATGTCTAGACCAGTTTGTTACGGAAATCACTATTTTTCTGACAAGATTTTGAGTGATACATTGAGGCGTAAGCTCCTCATGAACATAATCATATCCGTAAAGACATGCCTCTCCTTGCATTTGATCTCCTCACGCAAACGTGTTTTCTACAACAAACTTATCAATGAATATTTTATAAATGAATATTGTATATATTAATTGTAAATTTGTTTAAAAAAACACTTTTGCATGAAAAAAATGTAATGATAGGATCAAATGCAAGGAGATAAATGCCTTTGCAGGTAGATGAGTGCTAGCAACACTCTTTTTGAACATTCTCTCAAACACTCACTCTTTTATTGAGAGAAATCAATGTAAGACCTACACTTTGGAAATGGAACCCGCATAAAGTGGTGAGACATACATTGATTTCACTCAATAAAGAGTGAATGCTAGAGAGAGTGCTCAAAAGAGAGTGTTGCTAGGTATGGTCTAATGTTCATGAGGAGCTTATATACTTAATCTACTTTTCAAATTTTTGTCGTAATAAATCGTGATTTCCATAACAAAATGTTCATACATGATTTTTTTTTCCTTTTGTTTATAACAACAACAAGGTGGTAGCAATGAAGGAGAAGGAAGTTGCAAAATCTTAACAAGCTTCAAACTTTACCCACGTTGATTTCATTGACTTCTCCAGGGAAGTTTTGATTCCCTGGTCCAGGATGCAATAATATTACTATTTCCACCCAACAAAGAAATTGGATGTGGGTTCATCTCGCTAAGTTGAGCTAATAACAAACTCAAAAATGAAAAGAAACTTGAAGATAAGTCTTTAAAGTCGAAAACTTACCCGTGCAAATATTGTGGTAGACATTTTCGTTCCCAACAATGCTTTAGGAGGTCATCAAAAGGCTCAAACCTATGAAGCAAAGACACTCTTCGGATTAGGCGTGTCCCGGTGTCAGACTCGTATCGTGTCCGACACTGACACGACACCGACACTTGTAATTACACTTAATTATGTGATTTTTTTTTTAAATTATTAATTGTGTCTACGTGTCAGTGTCTTTGTTGTGTCCAGTGTCCGTGTCCGTATCCGTGCTTCGTAGGCTCAAACGCATGAACGTGAAGCAGAGAGAAACTTTTCTTGGAAGTCGAAAACTTACTTGTGCAAATATTGTGAGAGACAATTTCGTTCTCCATAAGTCTTGGGAGGAAACCAAAAGGCTCATGGCATGAGTGTAATGAAAAGAGAATTTTTTTTCTCGATAAATGTTGCCACGAAGTGAAACTCGGTACTAAAGAAGTCAGCTCGGGTACATCAATAGATAAATGTTGCTGACTTTTAGATATTTTCTCCGGGCAGCTAAGAGATTCTGGTGTTTTTGCTGCAGTGGTGGTAGGTTTGTATTGACCATACTCCGATGCTATTTTCATGCATTCAAAGCGGTTAGAGTTTGGAATGCACGACCATAGCTTAAGCGAGCGCCAATAAGTACTCCAAGGACTTTAATAAGTACTTTCAGCGCCTCACTCATGCGCAAGTATGGATACGACTTCTAGACTTGCCACAAGAATATTGGTTAGATAGAACCTTAATGGAAATTGCTGCTGCGATTGGAACCCCGCTCATTATAGACGTCGCGACTCAGAAACGAACCTTTGGCCATTACGTGCGGGTGTTGGTGGATATAGACTTCTCCCGTCGTCTGTTTTATGAGATCATGGTGGAGAGGGAAGTCTATGAGTTCCCTGTTGAGGTCGAGTATGAATGGTTGCTTGAATTTTGTACGCATTGCCAAATTCTTGGTCATTCGGTCCATAGTTGTCAAATGCGGCCACGCCGCCCGCTTCGCTCCGCGATAGCGGAATTTTTGGGTTCTCCGCGTCTGTCCACGACGGCGCGTGTCAGTTGTGCATAGCAGCCAAATGCGGCCGCTTTTATCCGGTGCGGTTCTGGTGCGGTCAGATGCGCCACTCCACAAATAGAAACAAAAATACGTTTTTGCCCCAACATTTTAAATTGTTTTAAGGGCGTTTTTGTCATTTTCGAAACCCTAGAATTTTCTGCATTATAACTGCTGCGCCTCCTTCTATTTCTCTCTACCCTAGCAGCGCCTCTTTCTCTTTCTCTTCTCTTCTGAGATCGAAAAAGAAAGTACAGAGTAACAGAGAGACATCAAATCTCTTCTTCTTCCTTGAGCCTAAAGAGTAGAAACTACATATTTATGGTATTTTATTTCAAATTATGAATGCTTCAGATTTTTGATTAATTTTAAGGTATTTTAGTATTTCTATCTCAACAGTATAATATTTGTAGTATAAAATATATAGGTGTCTGCGCCAGTGAAAAGCGCCCGTTACACGCCTGCACCCCGCGCCGCGTCAAATTTTGGGGTGGCCGCACCGTATTTCCGCATTGACAACTATGATTCGGTCACAAACTGTCGTTGGTTGCATCCAGAAAAAGATCTGACTAAGGACTGCGAGAAATCACACAAGGTGCATGACAAAGGGAGGCAATTAACCATTCAACATAAGCCGCAGAAACAGATATGGTAGGAACGTGATAACCCTACTGGCATTGGGTCCTCTTTAGATTTTGAACAACCGGTTACTGATGCACCAACATCTGAAATTACGGCACCAGCTGCGGCACCTGAGCAGACTGAACATCATGTGTCTCCCATGGTTAGTGGTCCTGTTGACACACATCTTGCAAATCCTGAAAATGTTACCGATGAGATGGCCAGTACCAATGATCATATGGCACTTGAAAATGGTGACAAGTCTGCATCCTATAATCATTTGGCACTTGAAAATGTTACCGATGAGATTGCTCGTAGCAATGCATTAACGCAGACCACAGGGTTAGAATTGGTGCTGTAATTACAAATTGTGATTGCTTCAATCGAAACTCTCCACCATGAGGAGGGGATTGCGCAAGCTGAATGTGAAGGACTGGACGTTGTGGCAACAAGTCATTCTCCTGCCATTCAATCGTATCCCTTTGCAACTGTGATCTCGCATCGCTGTCCTATAATTACAACAGACTTGAAGGTCATAAAGCAGGCCCTTGTTGTTTCTAATGTGGCTGATAAGGAGGGGTTTACCACTGTTGTTTCCAAGAGCAACCGGAAGAAGAATAAAAGTTATCAAACCCGCTCCTGGGATGCGTTACCAAATCCGTCTCTATGAAGATTCTTTATTTTCTCTTATCTTTCGCAAAGGAAATGGTCACGTAGTTACATATATGGTTTGGTGGGACATTATGCCCGTGTTTGTTCGGGGGGCCTCTTGTAGGGATCGTTCTGGGTTGCCTAATTTTCATTTTCGTTATTTCTTTTTCTTTTTGAGGGTTTGGTTTGGCCCCCCTCTTGTACATATTTTTCCTTTTTTTCTATATATTTAATATACGAGTGAGCGACAGAAGATTGGAGCTCCCTGGGGTTGCCGACCTAGTCAGGATGTCCAGCTGCTCCTTGATGTCTTCCTCACTCTTGATTCAGTGAAAAAAAAGTTGATTATAGTGAAATCTCTTGAAAATGCAAGGAGATTGGACTAACCTCGAATTATGGACTGAACTAGAATAACTATATCTCGTTACTTTCAGCTTCTATTTGTCTATCTGTAGTTACATAAAAAAGAGATACATGGTTTTCTCATCCTTCGGTGTTTCTAATTTTCTCTTATTCATACCATTTAATATTTTTTTCATTATTGGCAATGAAATGTGCTTACTTTGACCTCTCCTCTAATTTTAGTTCACTAAGAATTTTTATGACCCTTTCTAAGGTAATAAAAAACCTTCATTTGAAACAAGATTAGTGCCATACCTTCCTTCCATTGTGGAGGGGGAACTTTCATGAGTTTGACATTGTTGTTCCCTATCTTTTAGGAAAAAGAAGGTTTCTTCAAAGATTTTGCCTTCTAATGTCAGTGGGACGGGTGCATCCACCATCTCCTTTGTTTGATGATTTAGTCCATTTTAGAAGACATATTTGATCCTTTCTTACACCCTTGTGGGGAATATAGCCTCAATAGCCCCTTAAAACGTCCCAATACATCATAAAATGACCCTGCATCTATTTGAAAAAATATATATTTTTTGAATCGGGGGAGTGTTTAGTGAGGAAAACTCGATTCAATTTATCTCATGTCCCTATGCACTTGGGAGGGATGCAATATAGTGTTTGCCTGTGATTTTGGAAAATGGGGGCTAGTTCTGATTATTACAAGCGAGATTGAACTAGAAATCTCAAGACCGTTGCGCAAATGTTTTTTTTATCGGAAAAGGTTTTGAAAAAAGGCCACGAGATGCACTCAGGTTTCTTAGAGAGCAGGACAGGTTTGAATAAAAAGGCACTATCTCTCGACATGTTTGAGTTTGCAAGTAAAAGCTTAAAATAAAACAAGATAAAAGTAAGTTTATGCACGTAAACTCAAGGAAAAGGTAAAATGCATTGCATTAAAATAAAAGGGGTGATCTACAAATTAGTTTACATACATTATGTATAACTCTTTTCCCTAGAAGCCGGTAGTTTGAGTGTTGTAGAATTCTGTATATGATTTGCGACCCACTTTCCGGCTTGGAAACTACTATTTATACTAAAAAACTAGATGACGAACCACTAAACCCATGATCATCACTTCCTCCATCTTGGACAACTACTTGTCCCATGTTTTCCACTAAAAGGAAACCGCCTCATTGCTTGAAGTCGTGCTTTCCCGCCCTTTTGCTTGTCTTCGGCGTGAAACTGCTCTTTCAGCCTTACTTCGTCGAAACTCTGACTATGCACCTTAGGCTTAAAGCTTCGTCGAGATTCTCCAATTGAAATGAGAAAGCTCTTCGATTCCTGCAAAGTAAAAAGGTCAAACAAATGTCGACCATATTGAATGAGCCTGTTAAATTTACAGGCTAACAAATGCCCCCCAAAAATGTCATTTTCGACGACACAACTCTCATCAATTAAGGAGGAAATTGGCATTTTTGCAAATGTTTCACACATTTCAGTACTCAACACCAGTTTATGGCTTCAATAAACCGTTTCTTACGGTCGTGTATTTAATGTTTTCACAAACCTCTATTTGGAATCTTCTTAGTGGTAGTAGTGGGATACCTTTTTCTCAGGGAACAAAAGGTTTAATGCCTCTTTAAAAGGAAAAACGTCCCTACGCCTGGGAAAACTGCTCCAAGGCCAACCTTCCATTATAAAACCCTAAGATCTTGCATCCCAAAAATATCCTTCCTTAGCGTTTCACAAGACATTAGATTGTTTGTCTATGAGGAAATGGAAACGCTTCCAAACGATCTCCTTATGGTTATTACCAAAAAGGTCGCTGCCTTTGGGACCCAAGATCTTTTGAACTTTGGTGCCACATCTAAACTCCACCATCACCTTGCTTACAAAAAGGCAGCGTTTAAGGCATTGAATCGGGACTGTCGATGGTTCATTGTTGATCCGACTTCATTCCCGGCTAAACGCCGATTTGTGCAAAGGCTATCCAGTTGTGGGCATCCCTTCTACAGCGTAGAAATCGCTACTTTCATGCTTCATCATGTTCATCCTAATTTGACAAGAATTAGATAAGTCCTAGAAAAAGCAATGAAGCACGGCTCTGATGGGGCTACCTACTTCAACCTCATGCTAGAGGTGTTGGCTACAAATAAACCTGCCTACGATCAAGTCCTCCCCGTATTTCAGGATCCTTTTAACCGTCAGCAACTTGCGAACTGCCGTAATGCTATCTTGAATACGGCGGGTCCACATTTTGCTTGGCATTCCCTTTGCTTCCGGCCAATGCTCCCGGGTTTAAGATACCAGTTTACTTGTCCTCCCTTCAAACTTTGTAACGGAATTAGACGTATCCGTGATGTAGCTTTGCCCTTTCTTGGTTCGGACGAGGACTATCCTACGACGGACTTCTGTCTTTCATGCTGCTTCTATCTTGAACTAGCTTGGTTCTTACGATACTTCCATTTTTTGGACCTTGGTTTCCTATGGTAGTGGGTACCCGAGATTCTTTAGACATTTTCAACTTCGCATCAGATTCGTTCTCAGCTAAGACGCCAGATTTTTCCTTTTGTCTTGGCATTGTTATGTGTTTCTGTTGTGACATAACAATGTCCAAATTTGTAATGTTTCGGCTAAGTTTCTTATTTCTTTATTAATTTCAAAACCGAATGTTTGTTTCTTTGTCGAATCTCTATGTTTGTCCTATTTTATTTTCACACAACTAGGCTCATATTCTTGATATATGCCTTTATTTTGACATATTGATCACATAAATCAAATTCCTTTGATGATTCATAAAAATGGTAAAGAACTTCAATTGTTTAAAGTAAGAATTATTTGCAACAAAGCTACGCATTTACAAATAGACCAGAGTTTGTAAGTAAAACTTCAATAGACATAATTGCTTGCCCCCAAACTTTGATATTGACAAACTATCAACAGGGTTGATTCTAAACAAGAATTATGTCCATTTTGGTTTTCACCCACTACTTATGGTTTTCTTACTTAAACTTTTGAATCTTTATGGCAACTAATTCCAAATTTTACCATTTGATTTTAACTAAAGGAATCACATCAATTCCTCGTTAAAGATACAATCAAATTTATGACCAATCGACCAAAATTCCATAAGCCTAAACTTAAGTGTTTCGATAGTATCTTCACTAATGGTCTCCTAACCATCTTTTGCTGAGCACTAGCAACTAAGGCATGTCTTGATCTCACATTCCGACTAAACAACCGTGATCCAATTCTAAGCATTTTTCTTAGATGTGATGATCATCTTCATCATTCCCTAAGGTTAGGGAATTCAAATCCTCCATATAAAACTCTGTGTCGGACGTCTCCCTTTCCCACATGAAACCATGAGTTGGATGGAGTTTCACAGAACTTGCATCTGCTTGATTAGCATCATCAAGTTTAGCAAATGAACATGGAGCAATATTTTCTAAATTCTTATCAAAAGTTTTCCTTGCGATTTGATTTTCTTCAGCAGGAAAATAGCTTTGGTCAGCCTCGATGTTTTCGACTATACCATCATCTCCCCAAGTCGAGATTCTTTGGTGCATGGATGAAGGAACAATACCTATTCCATGAATCCATTCACTCCTCAACAATAAGTTGAAATTAGCTTTCGATGGGACCACCATGAACAAAGTTGGTCTAACCACGATTCCCACCGTTAAGCTTACTTGGAGTGCACCAAGGGAGTGACCAGCCTTTCCTTCATAATTCGATAGAATTACATCATGAGGCTTCAAATCTTTGTCGGTCTTGCCAATCCTTTTGAGTAAGGATTGAGGCATCAGATTAACAGCAGCACCACCCCCGACCAACACTTTGTTAATACTAACCTCATCCACTTTGGCTTGGATTAACAAAGGTTTAAGATGACTCTTCATCGAATCATCAAGATGTTCAAATATGGCTTTCTGATTATCTTCTGAGCCATCATTCACAAAATAGCACATGGGTTGGTACTCCCCCATGCCTTTGGGATCGAACTCTTCCTTTGAATCATCAACTTCAGATATCATATCGTATTCAACTGGTAAAATGGAAACCAAATTGCATATGACATCGATGTCTGGTTCTGAATCTGTAAATCCCGATCCTAACTCATTATCCTTATTAGGATTTTCTTTGACTAAAGGAAGAGATAACCTCTCTTTTTCATGTTCAAGGCTTATGGAAATGCCTTTCTTAAACCTCTGGTATCTCCTCCAGTGAGTTCTTGTCATGGGATTCTTTCCCTTGTAGTTGCTATAAGCAAACTTCCTTGATTCATTGGCAGTACCATTTTTGCTGTTATCCATAACACTGGTGTTTCTTTTCATCATATCGTTCTTCCCATGTTGCACGTTCGTATGGGTCGGCTGAACCCACTTTTGGTTGGGTGCATAAGGGACCAACGTTTTTCCTTGACCACTTTGATTGACAAAATTGGTGGTCGAAGAGTTATTGATGAAAGTAATATAACTCTTTGTAAAGGAAAATGTAGGTCTATGATCACCAGACCATTTCCCCATCTTCTTAGGTTTTGGGATATAACCTTCGAGGCCTTTAGTTGCCTCTTTTTCAAATACATCACTACATCTAGGGCAGAGCATTACCTCAGAATTCTTCAGCTTGCATCGATTGAGGATGTCAATCAATTCTTCTTCAGCTGTAGGGTAGGCTGTCTTTAACTTCTCGTCGAACCGAGGCTCTGGAGCAATCTCTTTGACGTGTTTTGCATATTTAGTGATGTCCACCATTTGGCATTCTGCAACCTCAGTTTTTGCTTCTACTTCTGCTTCGACAAATAGGTTCTCGACAACATCAATAGTTGCTTCGACCATATTGCAGCCTACAATGTCAGTGTGCATCATACTCACATCTTTCAAGGGATCAGAGTCTACTTGAATTTGAGGCTTTGGCTTGTTTCCAAACTTCAATCTGCCTTCATTAAGACCCTTCTAAAACAAATCCCTAAAAATGGAACATCGAGAGGTGTTATGTCCCAAGAAGTTATGATACTTACAAAAACCTTTTTTCTGATGTTGTTCTGATGATGGGATTTTTACATCCTTAGGTGCTATCACTTGACCATCAGCAACTAAGAGATCATAAATCTCATTGCATTTGGTTACGTTGAATGTATATGTCTTGGTGACATATCTTTCATTGCTTGTTTCGACCGGATTATTCCCATCAGAGGGCCTTAACGATTTACACGTATAAGAGGGCCCTGGTTTCAACTCAGCAATATCAACCTCCTTTATTTCGACATTGCCAAAAGCTATGTCAAATTCTTGGTTGTTTTCTTCTGATGCGACAAAAGCAACCTTTTCTTTCTTGAAATGTTTCTAAGTTCTGGCTTTTTCAGCCTTTAGTCTTTCAACATGTCGAACTCTATCGGCCAACTAGGCCATGTCTCTCAAGTGTTGAGTGTCTAATTTCTTCTGAATGGAATAATCTAGGCCACCAGTGGCCATTTTGACTAACTCATGTTTAGGCACTTGAGTGAAACATCTTGCCTTTAACAATTTGAATCTGTTGAGGTAATTATCAGTAGATTCAGTGGAACTTCTCTTAACACTCGTCAATTCTTTTAGACTGATCTTTGATTGGCCCATGTAGAATTGTTCATGTAATAACCCTTTCAATTTCAGTCCAATGTTGGATCGAATGCGGTGCAAGAGTAGTAAACCATGTGAAGGCATTCTTTGTTAGAGAATTGGGGAAGAACTTCAACCTCAAATTCTCATCATTTGCTAGGTCTCCTGCCTCCGTTAAATATCTTGCGATATGTTCGAAAGTGGACTCACTAGTATCCCTTGCAAATTTGGTGAACTTAGGAATTTTATAACCCCTTGGAAGTTCAGATTGTAATACCAATTCCAACAAAGGAGAAACAAAGTTTGGCCTATGCAGGCCAATATTTAAACCATTTTGAGCCATTATATTATCGAACAAATTGGCTATATTGTTATGTACTCCTATGTTTTGTTGTTGGACATTCCAAACAACTTCATCGACATTATCATTTCGATCTATCAAGATCACTTCAGGTTGACCCTGCATTACTGGTACGACCGGTAGGGGCTGAGGCACATGTTGTTGCCTCTGAACCATATGTTCAACTAACCGCAACGATTGTTGATTTTGTATTTGTGTAACCGGTTGGTAAACCGGTTGTAGGGGTGCAAAGAAATCTGCTATTCTCCCCATTTATGTGGTTAAAGCTTGGTAACTCCGGTTTGTGTCCCTTATCAAAGGATTAAATGTAACGCCCTATTTCTATTAAAGCGATAATACACGCGAATAATGTAAATATTCAAGAAATAGACGCTACGTCTACACATCAAAATTCAAACAACATGCATATATAAGATTCATCAACAGTCGCAGCGGATATAAGTCATACATCTCCAAAATATACATGTCGTAAGATCAACATACATCCATAAATAAGATCTCCAAAACCCGACAAATGGGCAAAATCTCCATAACATAAATAAATCCAGAGTATCATAAAACAGACACCTTATCAGAGCCTAATCTAAGACTCTAAAGAATCGATAACGGAGATTAGCTTCCGCTATCCAAGCAATCACCAAGCAACTCACCGAAAGCAAACTAGTCCTGCACTTCGTCTACCCATTCATACAAACAGGTAGGCGGTCAAAACCGCTGGGGGTAAGCTTCACATCAATCATAATCAACATAAACAGTTTGACATAAATGAATCAAATCAAGTCTCAAATAATTAACATGAGTAATTAATTTCCATAAACACATTCACACAACAATTCCAAATATCACAAGCATGTATCCATCAAACACACTTACCATCAACATTCATCATTCAAATGCAACAATTAAGACTCATGCCAATATGATATGCGCCTATACTCGACACATATATGCATGTGGTACCAAATCACCTCAAGGTCGTCACCCATGATGCAACAAAAACATCATATGTAAGATTTCACACCCGTCTTACATTATCACTGAAGTAAAAGAGTAACGCTCCTTTACAACATCAAGACTCAACATGACTATGATGCATGGACATACAATCAGAGACTCGACAATGCAAAATCACCTCATAAATATTCAAAAACAATATAAAGGATAACCTCCATCTATATTGATCGACTTCAACAACAATTGCATTATCAAGTATTTATGTCCACATAATCAATCAAGTCATAATTCAATTAAGAGTCATCACCACATCATCATCATTCATTTAGCATATATGCAATCACCAACAACATCACCATCACTTAACATATATGCATTCACCGACAATATCATAATCAATTAACATATATGTATTCACCAACAATATCACAATCAATCA
>Ga0228710_1009160_pt1 | contig 13871 bp, 6 predicted proteins | sample MedpolnodulmetaG_FD_177995 | JGI IMG/M metagenome (GOLD analysis project Ga0228710, IMG submission 177995) | Root nodule microbial communities from Medicago polymorpha collected in Santa Monica, California, United States - pink nodules | ecosystem: Host-associated > Plants > Roots > Nodule...
CATTTCTTTTTCGCATAAACCATTTGTTTCCCCTTTCCCACAACGGAGGAATGATAAATCCAAACGACACCGTTAGGTAAATTTCACCTCTCTTTCACTTAATTTTTTTTATTTCGTTTCATGTTTAGAAGTTCTTCTAATTCTGATTTTTTAATGAAGTTTAGCTACACAAAAAAATTATGTTTTTATTTTAGGGGGCCTATTTTAAAAAGAGAGCCGAGCCTCCTATTTCATAAGAACGGCCCTGGGAGCTGGTAAAAGGATAAATTGAAAGCTATAGTTTTGTTGTAGGAAACAACAGTCGAACTTTGAGATGCTGAACAGTTTTTGAGGACATAAAACCCATGGTAGAAGCATACTCTTGAAATGAATTCATTCAATATTTTCGGGTTCACGTGAACATAGATTAATGGGTGGAAAATTTACTGTGCACTAAACTTCAGTTCCAATAAGCTATCAGATAAGCCAAAATAACATACCAATCTTTTTCATTTTATTCTTTTCAGGTTCGTACTCATATTAATAAAGATCATCAGAGGATTAATCAGCTTAGCATAAACAACGTCTCAGACAATCAATTGAACCAGGTATGATATATAATAATAAAACAAGGGGTAAGATTGTACCTTGTCATAAGAAAAGGCATTTTCTCGCAGAATATGTCTTGCAACAATTGGATCGGATACAACAACGAATGCTTTGGGCCCAAACGCAAGTTTATACACAGAGCCATGCTGTCACGTTCAATAATATCCTCATAGGATAACTAAAAGTGAGACAGACTGAGTAAAGTAAAACAAGAAAGAAAGAGTAAAATTGACCGATTCAACAATGTAAGGAAACAACACACATTCATGCAATACAAGTATAATAACATTTGCCCTATTTCGATAAACAGCTTAATTAAGCGCTTTTAGCATAAGCTCTTATCATACAAATGTTTATGTATAAGTTTTTCTTATAGTTGTTTTGATAAGCTAACCTAAAGAGCTAATGAAAGTAGATAAACTCAAATAAGTCAATCAAACATTAAAAAGTGATTAAATAAAAAGCTAGAATACCTCTAAGAACCAGTCATATAGTGAGAAAAAGAGAGGTCGATCAAACAAATCGGTGACAGCGCCTTCAGCTATGGGCATATTCCCTAAACTTCCGCCGCTTAACAAGTTCGTTAAAAGATTGCTGGCGTTGTCAAACACATTTCTACTACTACTGCTACTTTGTTTCTTCTTATCACCATTAACAGCTTGACATCTACATTATTATAATTATTCAAATTAATTACTTCTTCAATTCAATACATGCATGCATGCATGGCTTAAATAAACAAGCTCAGAATACAAAATTAATATTAATAAATAATTAACCAGAAAAAGAAAAATGAACTTGGAATGGACCTGATGGTAGAAGAATAACGTTTAGAATGAGAAGAAAAGTGAGAACGATGTAATCCGGTGTGAAGATTGACGCCGGTGAGTGTGACGGCGGAGATAGCGACGGCAACCATGGCGGTGACGACGGTGTGAGTGGTGGTTGTGATTTTTAGTTTCGTTGAAAGATAGTGGAAGAAAGTGATGACATTACATTACACTGAATAAAAGGATATGAGTGACGTTGAACCATTGGTGGTTATTTATTGTTTGGGTAGAGAGAAATTCTAATATAATCAGAAGACTAGATAAAAAGTGTTTCTTCACACACACATAAAGAAATATTTTTTTAATAATAAAGAGGAAATTGATAAAAAAAAATGATTAAATATTTTAAAGACCATCTTTTTATGTGTGTGTCCAAACACTATTGATTTGGTCTTGTGACCATAGAAGAATACCTCGTGTTAATTTATGCCCTTAGAGCATCTTTATTGGGGTGAACTAAGTTACTTTTTGTGGAGTCAAGTTGTCAAGTAGGTCTTAAGGAATTTATAGTTGATTTAAGTAGTTTTTACTTTAATGGTGATTGTTTATAAAGAACTCAAACTTGACTCCACATGTTTATATTTTTTTTATTGAGACATAAAAGATTGGGGATATTGAGAACCCTCACTTTTAGGAAGTGGTGGTCGTGGATACATAAAAGATTGAAAATTTTGAGGTCGAGGTTTGCATATAATTATAATAAGGGTTCCATTAGTTGGGAGTCATTTGACAAAAAAAAAGTTCAAATATGATTGGAGATTAAAAGATAACGACAACAAAATATAGAAGGTAGAATTAGTTGCCGTATCTTTTATAGTTGTCGTGAGCTAAGTTTTACTTCACCCACTTGCCATGTCATTAGTACTGCAATGCTAGTTCTTTATTGTTGCCGTTATCTATAAGCAATTTAAGTGTTACCAACCAGTGTTAATGTTGCTCTTAGGGCACATGTTAAGAAACCTAAAAGAATAAATATTTTATAAAATTTTGTGCATTCAACTTATTAAAAAGCTAAATATTAAATGTAATGCACGCATTCCAATGAACTATTTCTATATTTGTTTCATTAACTTGTGCCTTAAGGGCACAAGTTAACATTTCCTGCCGCCAATTTTACACTACTCCTATTTTAACACGTAGTACTTTTTTATATCAAATTTTTTTAAAAAATATTAATAGGTTTTTTTACTTTGGCATGCTATGCTAAAGATACAAAGTTTTCATTACTAAAGTAAATGGAAATGCACGTTAGCCCTAACTAACATTCATCAAAGAATTTGTGGAGATAGATAAGAATTGAACTCGTGACTATTTGTTTAAAGCTCTATTTTCTAGTTTAGAGTTTGGAGGAAAGGAGAAGGTTTTGAGTAAGGGAAAGGAGGAAAGAGAAATAGAAGAAAGGATGGTTTACTGACTTGATAAGCGGTTTGTTTTTCTTTGTATCAAAAAATCATTTCAAAATGGTGAACTTAAAAACCATATTGAAGGAGACTTTTAGAGGGTTTTGGATGAATTATTCAAATAGATTGCAAATATGAATAAAGATTGTGTTGGGATTAGACGTCACTAGTTATTCATTCAATGGTTCCTATTCAATTTTTATAGTATTGCATACTAGTTATTCATTCAATGGTTCCTATTCAATGGAAGACACACTAGATCCAACTCAAAATTAACAGGACACTTTACACAAACCACAACCAACTGAGCCTCTGCAGCCGAAGATACCTCCCTTGCCAGACCAACTATTTGGACTATTTGGCTTGAGAGGAATGATAAGATTTTTAAGGGAGCTAATAAGGATGCAAACGAGATTTTTGATGCTATAAAAGTTTTATCTTGGTGTTGGTGCCTTAATCGTTTAAGAATTGGTGCCTTTATGTTTTACGAATGGTGTTGGAATCCTACGGATATTTTATCTAGGTAGAAGGTGTTTAGGTGCAGCTGTTCGGACTTGGCGAGGTTTACAAACAGTCCAACTGTGTGGCAGTGTTTAGCTTGCAGTGCAGTTGTTCGGACTTGGCGAGGTTTACAACATTCAACCACACAATACTTTTTTTCCTCATAGAAGAAAGTTTAGGTGAGTTGGGTCTTAACGGTTCATCAGGTTAAGATAGACCTCAATGCTCGGGGAGTGTCCCCATATGTACTTATACATTACACTATCCGTCCATAATTACAAGATTCTTTTGAAACCTTTTGTATGTCCTTAAGTATAAGATCATTTACAACTTTTTAGATGCATTCATTTTTGAAATACATCATTTATTAATATAATACTACCTATTTATCTTAGAATATAAAAAATCAACATTAAATACATTTATACGAATAATCATCATACACATATTCAACATATTAAGTAAACTATCAACTTTTCTTAATATACATAAAGATGGTATAGCCAATTAAACAAATAGAGTAACCACCAATGAAGTTTTAACTCCTATAGCGGTGGTTAAACTCTGAAGTATGAGTAAACTTTTAATCAATTAAACAAACCTACATCGGCTTAAATCACAATGGTGTGATCAATTGCATTAAAAGTATATCTTATGAACGTCATTAAACAATAAGACACAACAACCCATAATAGTTTACCAAATAATATTACTTGATTAAGAAAAAGTTTAACCATGATCATTTTGTTAACACACATACTCTTAGTGTCAACCACATCCTCCGAATACAAAGGTCAAATGTGAAATTTGTATGTGTTGAAAAAGAGTCAGAAGCGTCAATGAAATAAATGTTTAAGACCAATAATACATTTCGACACACATCTCCACTTAACACCTTAAAACATTATATATAATCTTCTCGCTTGTATATGCAACATGTCCTTCGTTTCTAATCAATGGGAGCCTTAACCACTCACATGTACCCCAACATAAGGTGAGAATATACCATCTTGTTTACCAAATCCAAACAAACAAAACACGCTCCTTGTACTCGTTTTCATGATATTTTTAGCATATAATTATTTTTCTGTTACAAAAAGTAAAAAGAGATTCCCGTTATAGGAGTTTGAGTCAAAATATTTTATAAAAAGCCAACGGCTACAAACAATACCGTTCTGTGTCTTCTTCTCTTGGATCATAAAAACTAGCATTTCCGAAAACATCGCAAATTAGCTCTAACAAACTTCTTCATTCTCATCCAAACTCTTTCTTCCCATTTAACCTCTCTCCCTTCCCTCATTTTCCTTTGATTCTTTCCCTGCGTTAGAATCCACTCTCGCTCGCTGCATTTCTTAATCCCGAGATTAATTAATTAACACATTATTACTTATTCTTTCATTACATTACATTTTTTTAATTATTATTATGTAAACATTTCATTCAATTTTCTGTACGGATTCCTTCCGTTACTACAACTAGCGGAAAGACGGACACTGAGTTTTCTCAGAAACAAAGAAAAGAAAAACAATACAAAAATTAGTTTAGATTTTGAAAGATGTCGGTTGCTGATGTTGCATTGAGACCGATTTTAAAAGAATCGGAAAAAAATTCACATTGTCATCACCGTCGTCGTTCAAGTGAATCCATTCTGATATACGTCACCGTAGACGGAGCAGTAACACCAATGCGTGTGTTAGAATCTGATTCAATTGCATCAGTGAAAATGAGGATTCAAACACGCAAAAATGTTTCATGGAGAAAGCAAAATCTGGTTTCTAATGGAAGAGAATTATCTCGCAACAACGCAGAGATGAAAGCGTACGGTGTAACTACTGGTAATGTTGTTCATTTGGTTCTTCGTCTTTCTGACATGATTTTCATTGTTGTGAGGACAATGTGTGGGAAGGAATTTGAGTTTCAAATTGATCGGCATAGGAACGTTGCGCATCTTAGGAATTGTATTAAAAGAAAGGGGAAAGGTTTTGTTGATCTTGTTGAGGAGGAACAAGAGTTTTTTTGCAGCGGCGAAAAGCTTGATGATAAGAGGATTTTTGATGATATTTGTAAGAATGATGATGATATTATTCATCTTATTGTTAAAAAATCGGCGAAAGTTAATGCTACTTTTGTTCATAATAAGGATTTAGAGCTTTCTGTTGTTGCAGATAATTTGAATTCTAATTCGAATCAGAATTTGAATAATCAGAAACAAGATGAGGTTGTTAAGTTTATAGAACAACCCTCTGGTTTTGATTTTTTGTTAGAACCGATTTTCGTGAACCCTAGGATCAATTTTTTTCCTTTCCTATGGGATATGATAGATGCAACTTTCAATGGTTTGAAAAAAGGAAATAAACCTGTGAGATCTTCTGAGGGAACAGGTGGGACTTACTTCATGCAAGATTTGAAAGGTGTGGAGTATGTTTCTGTTTTTAAGCCAATTGATGAGGAACCAATGGCGGTTAATAATCCGCGTGGATTGCCGGTATCAGTGAACGGTGAGGGATTGAAGAGAGGGACAAAGGTTGGAGAAGGAGCTGTGAGAGAAGTTGCGGCTTATATATTGGATCATCCGAAGGCTGGACCGCGTTTGGTGTCTGGTGAAGCGATTGGTTTTGCTGGTGTTCCGCCTACGGTTATGGTTCGGTGTTTACATGAAGCGTTTAATTACCCTGATGGTGGGGATTGTGGCTCTTTGAGGATGGATCATAAGGTGGGATCTTTGCAGAAGTTTATGAGTAATGATGGTAATTGTGAGGACATTGGACCTGGTGCTTTTCCTGTGCAAGAGGTGCATAAGATCAGTGTGCTTGATATAAGAATGGCGAATGCAGATAGGCATGCAGGGAATATATTGTTTAGAAAAGAGCTAAATGGTGAAACTCTGCTCATTCCCATTGATCATGGCTATTGTCTTCCTGAGAAAGTAAGTCACCATTTCACATTATTGTTTTATTTTCCCCTACATTATTGATTATCATGTTTTGTATGTTCTGTTTGGTGTCTATATCATTGTTATCAGTAGTTTACAATACATGCGAGTAAGTATCTCAATTCGATACAAAACTGAACTCAATCAATGTGAATCTACAATGTGGATCCATTTTGGATATGAATCTCATTTTGAATCCCGATTTATTACGATGAATCGCGATTTATTCAAATGAATAATTACCTAAACTTAGTGTAGTCGATCATTTTTATGGTAACTTTGTTTAGCCAATCACTTTTCTTTTATGATTTGATATATGACTTGAATATTGAATTATTTAGGTTCATATATGTTCAAATTATAGCCTTGAATATTAAACTTTTTTACCTAACAGATGTATTTTTACTGATAATGTAACTTACAATTTATAATAAGATTTGATTTACCTAACTTGATAACGTTGGTTGTTATAACTTTTAACGATAAGAGTAGATTGGATACTAGAAAACCATGTGTGAAATATTTAGCCCTATTTTGGACTAAGTTTATATGAGTTTATACATGTTTAATGAGAGAAGTGAGAGAGTTGCTGAATCAATGCATATGTCAATTTCAACTTATATGGTATGAGAATCTATTATTTAAACAACCAATAGTTATTGCAAGATTTTTGTAATTTATTTTCTCACTAGAGTTTCTTGAGAAATTCATCCTGACAAGCTTTTATATCTTATTCATTTTCAAGATTCTTATACATAATTTTGCAAGGACATTGTTTGCATATTTGATTAGTCGATGAATACGAAGTTGCTGAAGGTGGATCAACATGTTATTATGAACTTAATATGTCATAGGAATTCAGATATTGCATTGATACATAAAAGTCAATTAGTTTGTTGAATTAAAAAATTTCTTGTTTTGTTGAATGTATGAACTCAACAAATCTTTATTCTCTCTGCAGTTTGAAGATTGCACATTTGATTGGCTTTACTGGCCTCAAGCACGTCAGCCATACTCTCCCGATACAGTTGATTACATATACTCTCTGGATGCTGAAAAGGACATAGAGCTTCTGAAATATTATGGTTGGGATGTTCCAGTTGAGAGTGCTAGAACACTCCGCATCTCCACAATGTTATTGAAGAAAGGGGTTGAGAGAGGTCTCACTCCCTATGCCATTGGAAGCATCATGTGTAGGGAAAATCTGAACAAAGAATCAGTAATTGAGGAGATTGTCTCTGAAGCCCAGAAATCATTGCTACCAGGCACGGAGGAATCTGTTTTTCTCGAATTTGTATCGCAGATCATGGATTCCCGCCTTGGCGAGCTTTCGAAATAGACTTTTTTTTCTTTGTCTGATTCATAGGTATTAATGCATATATGTATGTATTAAATGAAGAAAACCAGTCCATATTTGGATGGACTTAAGGTTGTTGTATAAGAAGGTGATGGTAAGAGGTGTTCTAATCAGGACATATAGGTCCGAAGAGATTGCATATTATCATTCACCCGTATATTGTTTTTCGGGATTGTATTGCCATACTGAACAGAAGTTAAAAGTCTGAATAAGATGTATTCTACTGAGATGGTGTATGTTAGGATTGTATATATTAGGGTTGGAACAGACATAGTAGTTGGATATGTCTTGTGTACATAATAAAATGGACATTTTACTCCTTAGCCGTATCATAAGTATGCACCTTTAAGTATGTAAAGTAATTTAAGTAAGACATAATGTGCTGAGATTCACATTAAGTCCTAAAATTATTATGTAAAGATTAAAATCACAGTATATTCCCCTCCGTTCAACTTTCAGTATACATGTAAAGATCAAAATCGCAGTACATTCCTCTCCGTTCAGATTGTGTTTCTCCTATTGGCTACCATAAGGCTTTGATCTTGATAGAGTCATCCAGACATTGTTAAATCTACTTGCTGACTGTTCTTCTCTGCTGCACTTTGTTGTGCCATAACTATCCAAAATTTTGAGGCTTAATAACAAATTTTGGTTTTAAGAAGTAATTTTGGAACAACTATCCAAAATCCAAACACCTGTTTTAGCTATTATAGTTTAAAAACTAATCTGAAGTTATTAGAAATTTCCAAGAATAGAAAAACAAAATTAGATATGTCTTGATCTTGATCTTGTGCTTGGAAATCTTAACATCTTTGGAACCGTTTTTGGAGAATATTGAATATGTCTTAAAAGATCACTCTAATATGGAGTCGTTTTTGGTAAAACCTGTAGGCATGAGGATATCAATCAAATACATAAAGTGAATATAGATGTGAAGTTTGCAATTCAAGTAAGCAATATTAGTGATTCATGAGGAAAGCTATACTTAATTATTATTGTTGTGTCTATTGAAATATTTTTCGTAAACGAGTGTCTTAAATGACTACGGATAATATAGATGACCAATATTATGTGGTCTATAAAAGACTATTTATACCTTAATTTTGTAGTCATGTTATAGATACGAAATATCTTCACCGTTAAGAATCTCCGTTTAAAATTACATTGAAATCTCCTAATTGAATTTTCTCATCACGAGTTAGACATTAAAATACTTGAGTCTCTTATAACTTTGATTTTGATATGAATCTTGTCCATTATAATTTTCAAATTCCTCTCCTACTCTTATTAGGTAGGGTAGTGGCACTGCATAGAGAGTGGAGGGAGAAATAAAGGAAAATGAAAACCTCCACTACAAGACAGATATATAAAATTAAATTGGACCGAAAGCAACACAACAAACAACTTACGGTCCCACAGTTGTACCACTTTCACATTCACATGTAAGCATAATAACATTAACACATGTTCTTCAATTCAATTCAATTCAATAGATACACACAACACCGTAACCATGACCAAACATGAAACACCACCGTCAAACTCAAACCGCACAAATCTAGCTTCATGTTTGGTCGCCACCGTTTTCTTACTCTTCCTTTTAATCATAATCTTCACACTTTACTTCACACTTTTCAAACCACAAGATCCCAAAATCTCCGTCACCGCCGTTCAACTCCCTTCATTCAACCTCACCAACAACTCAACCACCGTCAACTTCACCTTCTCCCAATACACCTCCGTCAAAAACCCTAACAGAGGCACATTCTCACACTACGACAGCTCCTTTCAGCTTCTCTCCTATGGTAAACAAATCGGTTTCATGTTCGTTCCTGCTGGGAAGATCAATGCAAGAAGAACTCAGTTCATGGCTGCTACATTCACCGTTCAGTCTCTTCCGTTGAACTTGGAGCCCGATGGGCTTAAAATGGGGCCCACCATGGAGATTGAATCTACGATTGAGATGGTTGGAAGAGTGAGAGTGTTGCATCTGTTTAGTCATCATGTGGAAGCTAAAGCTGATTGCAGAGTTGCCATTGCTGTCTCAGATGGAGCTGTATTAGGTTTTCACTGCTAATAATTACTATAATTTTCTTCATTATTGTCTAATTAATCTTTCATTTTTGTAACTGTAAACTGACCATCTCTGAATATTTACAAATAAAATTAGTTAATTAATTAGTTTTGATATAGAAATAAAAAATTATGAATAATTAATTCTGATATTTAAATTGACAATTGATAATTGAGATTTCATACGGATTTTGAATCTTTGATCTGTGTGGATTTCAACTGGTGTTTGACATTTTGTATATAGAACAACTTCAAAAATGAAATTTAGTTTGAATTATGTTAATAAAAAATTATTGTTTAAATGCATTTTTTTTTTTGCCACCGCAAATATATTTTTCTGTTTTTAGTTTCTGTAGTTTTTTGTTTTGGTTCTTATTGTTTTATTTTAGTCCTATAATATTTAGAACATCTAATTTTAGTTTTCTCCAATGTGAATTACATTAGCACTAAAATGAATATTATAGCGTATTGTAAAGACAAAAAACTAATAGTATAATACATTCAATTTATGCTTTTCATTAAATTGGTTTTGTAATCTGAAACTCAACCGACGAGAAAGAAAAAACAAGTATTATATCCTAAAATGTAGGAAAAGTTAAAGACATTATATTGGTTTGAGTGGAATTGGATTCAATTTTATTAAACAAGGTCTTAGATTCGAGCATTGTGGATGAAAAAATAGGGTTGGAATGGGAGACCATACTAAAGTTGGCCAGCTAAATTTTTCCTTGTTATCGTATAACTTTTTTTAGATAATTTTGATTGAAATTTTGTGCCAATAACATAATTAAAATAAAATTAGGCAAAGTAAACTCACTTAATCTAATTCAAGGAGGAGCACATAGTAGGGTCTCAAACCAACGCCACCAAGCCAACCTAGGTGGGTTAAGTACTTTTGTTAAAAAAAAAAAAATCTTAAAAATTGCAATTTTAATAGCATTTGCTGCTTGTTTTAAAATCAATTTCAAAAGGAAAACCACAAACATAGCTCAATAAATAGATGCATGTAACAATTGACTACAATAACTAAAAGAACTACTAGTATTTGTGGAGCCTGGATTCCAACTGTAAATCTGGTTTCCACCACTGGTGAATCCCATGAGCTTCTCTGAAACACTTTGGAGGAGTTAAATTCACTGTCAGAGTTGCTGAAGGAATGAGATGCAGAGGTTCAGATTCCTTCCCAAACATATTCATCATTAGAGAACCAAGTGAGTTTTGTGTTGCTAGCTTCTCAATGCTTCCAGCACCAATCTCCTCCATTTTTCTTCTATGCTCAAAGTATCCGACATACTCCGAACATATATAGTCAGATGGATTCACAAATAAGCATGGAATCCAAGCTGACAAAGCATCAAAAGAATCAAAGGATGAACTTTTCTTATCCGAATTCATAGCAATAGCGAGTCCGGCTGTAATCACGCTGCTAGCAATTCGAAGTCTATGTTTCACTTTCTTACTTCTAATTCTCTCAATTGGGGCAGATGCAAATGGAGGGTTGAAAAGAAAAGACTCAATGAATGTGCCATTTTTAGCCATTGTTTTCCCGGCAAGCAATGCCATGCCAGATCCTAGAGAGTGACCGGCCAACCATATATTCGAACCATTACCACCAACACTAGCCACCATGTTTCTCACAGCTCCGATAGCTATCTCTGAGCGTGAAGTTTGATGAAGTCCATTTTTGAGAAATTGGAGATCCAACTCAATATCACGCGAAACTGAGTCTGCCTTGGTTATTGTCCCTCGAAACGCAACTACATAACATGGACTTCTATGTAAGGTGTTATTGCACATATACGATGGAGGCTTGAATTCATAAATTGCACCAAATATGGAGTTATCAACATCATCAACTAGTGTATGAAGCAGCTGAAAGTGGAAGAATGCCCACCAAGGAAATGCTATAGAATCGGGACCTTTCCGTTGTTCTTGTCGGTCTTTTTCTAGAACATAAACTCCTTGAACCAAGCTAGCAGCTACGGACTTTCGATGATATGCATGATCCCTTCATCAAAGACATTATATTTTATGAACAAATCATCAATTTTGTTTCTGAACTAGTAGCTCTTTCCATAGGTTATTTCTCAAGTAAATACAAATGATAGGTAATCCAAAACATTTAGTCACGTTCCTTTGTTGGTTCTACTATTATACTCTTACAAGTTACAAAAAACTTTTGGTAACTAAGGAACTAACAAAATGTTAGGGCCTCATTTACGTTAAGAAACAAGATAGGAAAGAGGGTGTAAATTTCTTGATGTGAACAAGTTTCTGACCATATACTATAGTCATTTGTTTGAATCAGTATATACAAAATAAAAAGCATAGTTGCAATGGAAGATTTGTTTGACAGATCTTACCAATTGATATAAGTTAGATGTGAGGGTCCAGAGAGGTGAAAATAATCCCTCTCAGAGGCCATTACACCTTACTTCCCCACCTGCCTTCCTTCAATGTCTCCCCCACTGTCATAGATTAGAGACCATATAAGGGAAATATCAAAATGGATCCAGTGTCGGCAAATAGTGTATAGTGTACTAAATGATGAGTCATTAATTTCATTTTGATATGGGAAACAAAAACAAAATATAAATGGTTGTGATGATTTCAGTCAATATCAACAATTAATACATGTTCCCGTAAAAAAAATCAACTAATAGTACTACATATCAATGAAAGAAATGATGTGTGTCTTTCTCATTGATTTGAGATCCAATATATACCTGAGTGATTCAAGGATAATATTAATTACATTGATTTAGTAAAATTAATTATATATATTTGTAATGGTAATAATTCACAAATCAATTACTACCATAAGGGGTGTATTAGATTAGGATTTTAAAGGACAATTTTTTCTTAAAAAAGTATCAAAGATTTTAAAAGATTTTGTAGGATTTTAATGACTTTCATGATTTTAAAAAAATATCAGGATTTTCAATTTGGATTTCAATGGATTTACATCATAAGATTTTAAAGGATTTTATGGATTTGTAAGATTTCAAAAAAATTATGAATTTTAAGGATTCATTGAAAAGAAATGATTACAACACACTCTCTATCATAGTATTCTCAATACATACTCTTATTTTTTATTTTATTTTTATGATAGGTAGAGAGAGGGAGAGAGAGAGGGGGGAAGAGAGGAGAGAGAGAGAGAGAAGGGAGAGAGACGAAGAGAGAAGGGAGAGAAAAGGAGGAAAAGAGAGGAGAGAGAGAAGAGAGAAGGGATAAGAAAGAGATAATAAACTTTTAAAAGAAAAACAATCTTAAGAAATCTCATGTCTTCATGAAAGACTTTTTCTTGTTAAAATTTCACTAAAAAATCTCACAAAATCCATTAAAATCCAATTTATTAAACAATCCTTCAAAATTTGAATGATTTTCAATACCATGAGACTTTTTTTAAGTGATGAAAAGTCTTGATTGAATACCTCAAAACATTTTTGGAATGACAAAGAGTTTGATTGAATACCACAGAGTTTTTCATAATTAAAAAGTCTTTTAAAATCCCTTAAAATCTTAATCCAATACATCCCCAAAGAGATTTCCATACAGCTTAAAAACCATTTCCCCTTGATCAAAAAATAAATAAAATTGTCCTGCACAGTTCATAACTAGTCCAAGACATATAGTAGTAGCTAGTGGTGGGCAAAAATAACCAAAAACCAATTCACATCGGTTAACCGAATCGAACCGTATCAAAATTAACTGAACCATTTAACCAATTCTTGAACCGAACCATTATTTTGATAACAATTCACTAACCGAACTGAACCGTTAGTAACCACAATTATCCGAACCAAACCAAACCGAACCATCAACCATATCAATTTTAAACAGTTTATTTTATGTAAAACAACATATTTTAAAAAGCTGCTTATTCAAAACAGCTTGTGTTATGAAAACAACTTATTTTAAAAAAAAAACTTATTCAAAACAGCTTATTTTTAACAACAACTTATTTTAAAACAACTTATTTTAAAAATTGATTCATGCTTTTGAATGTATTGGATCTTAACATTTTCAACTCAGCTTTCAGAGTTGGGAGTTATCATTGTTTCTGTTAAATTTGATTTTTTTTATTTTCATGCTTTCATTTTTAATATCATGGGAAAAGTATTCAGTATGCTTTGAAAGTCTTCAATTAAGCTATGGGAAAATTTGAAATCATGTTGTAGCATACA
>Ga0228710_1009161_pt1 | contig 13871 bp, 9 predicted proteins | sample MedpolnodulmetaG_FD_177995 | JGI IMG/M metagenome (GOLD analysis project Ga0228710, IMG submission 177995) | Root nodule microbial communities from Medicago polymorpha collected in Santa Monica, California, United States - pink nodules | ecosystem: Host-associated > Plants > Roots > Nodule...
CTAGTGGCATGCTCTTCTTTTAAATAATGGATGAACCTTGAAAAAAAAATATAGATTATACTATTCCTCAATTCTGATTCAATCTAAACCTATTTCAAGGATATCTGTTCCTTTTACAGGGTTTTCAAACATTTTTCATTCAAATACAGTACAACTATTTCACATCAAAATGATTGTTACACACATGTGCATTGCATACTTGATGAGATTAATTCATTTCTTTTCAATTATGAAGGAGAGATGGAACGAAACCATGTCGTAGAAGAAATTCATAGCCCTCCTTGTCTTTACAATTGAGACGGTGACCTGATCCATGTCAGTTAGAAAAAATTAAAGAAAAACACATATGAATTGAGTTTTAAAATAGGCAAATTAGTTTTTTTTTGTTGTTTTCTTTCAAACCAACACCGATCATGTTACCATATCAGCCATAAGGACAACCATAATTAAAAGCTTCTACTTTTAGAAGAATCTGACGTATGCCTTCATCGAAATTTCAAACAATTTTCAGTTGCAGGTCTACGGTAGACTTTACCAAACTATGCAATATACAAATTTTCATGTACCCTTTTAATCCTTTTTCCCTTTAAATGAAGAGTGCTAAGAGAAATTCACTTAAATTATATTTGGTCAGGTGGTCACAGATAGCACAACATTTGCCAGGAAGGACAGACAATGAGATAAAAAACTATTGGCATTCATATTTGAAAAAGAGAGTGGCCAAAGCTATGGAAATGGAATCACACAAACAATTTCAATATGCTAGCTCAAGCTCAGATACAATGAATTCTTCACCTTCTCTTCAAAAACTTGCAACACAAGATCCACACAATTATAACAACATCACCAAAGAGACTCATCAAAGCACCTTACCAAAACCATTGTTTGCTGAATGGCTTTCATTGGATCATGTTAATAGTAGGAACTCTGCAAATTCAGTTGAGTCTTTGGTCATGAGAAATGGATTTGATCAAAATTCAGCTTTTCAAGAAGTTACAATGCAAGAGGGACCCTTCAATGGAGAGTTTCAGCCAATGAGATGTTCAATTCACATTTTAAATTTGCAAATCAAATTGTGGGAAATGGGTTTGTCCATTGCATGCCTGGAGTTGATTTAAGTAACAATTTCAATCTAAGCAATGATGCAATGTAACGTTTGAGGGCTTTGAATTATACATACTGAATTATGCAATGTATTGTATTTACTATATTCAAGGTACCTAATTTGAAATAAGTTCTATAATGTGAGTTTAAATTGTAAGTCTTAAAAACTAAATTGCAACTATTTTCTTTACCTTCAAACTGGATATGCGTTTGGCCATATAAATAGCAAAATTGATAAGGACAGAAAAGCATACTCTTAACTTTAGTGTTTATTCTTCTAACATTTTTCCTTCACTTCTTATTTCCATGATTTGATATAGTTTATTTATTTTCTTTATCCAATTCTGGAAAAAATAACTAACATGCTTGCTTCTTTGTAATGTTTCGTGTGTTAAATTAGTTTAATATGCAAAATTTGAATGATGAGTTCAGGATACCCCTGCCTTTAGTGCTTGCTTCTTTGTAATGTTTCTAAAAGATGCCCTATTCAAATAAATATGCCTTTTTTTTTTTTTTTTTTTTAATGTTTCACATATATATGAGTTAATACATCTTATTTTAGTTCAAAATAGATTGCTAATTGTATCACATCAAACCAAATCTTACAAAGATTAATCTCTATTCAACAGAGGCCTAACAAGATTTCAAGAAGAGTAGGGAAAGAAAGGTGCAAGAGAAATACACTCAAAAGGACCAAACCTAGCTCTACTATGGTTGTTCCTGAGATAGAAGCTGTAAATGAAGGACACTTTGAAAAAGAAGTGGTTGAATGAATGACTAAGGAAGACAAACTGCAAACTGCAGGTCATGGTATATTATCGTCACCTTAAAATAATTATACTACAATCATTTTATACATAACATCTGATTAACATTGTAATTTGTTTCCTACTTAGCATTTCCCCAATGAGATATCAAGGACAGTTCTAAAAGGAAAGTGGAAAACGATGACACTCATCGACATCCAAACTCAAAAAAGGTACAAGTGTCACTTGATAACCGCGGAGAGAGCAAGTTACGAAAAGTACTTAGGTGGCCAATGGTTCAAATTTTGGCGAGAATGTATGTTAGAGGTAGGTGGTAAATTAATCTTTGATCTAGAGAAGCCACCTAAAAATATGCACGTTCAAGTCGTTCCCGCACTTTTGACAAATCACCTTAACTATAATGCTAGACTAGATTATCTTGATTTAGCGATGCTACTTCTTTGCTTGATTTTGTCTAATGTAAATATGAGTATTAATCCCTTTTGGTAACTTTATAACCGTAGCACTCCCTTTTATAATTTTGGCTAATATATATAATCGTAATTTGCATATTATTGGTTCCTTCATTGGTTCCAATTATTTTAATCTTAAATACTATGTTCAATTCCTGATCTCACGAACTAAATATACGCTCTTTTAATGGCTTGATAAATATTTTACGAAGAATAGCAATGTTCGTAATTTGAACATTTTATCCTTTGGAACTATATAAACATTTTACGAAGAATAGCAATGTTCGTAATTTGAACATTTTATCCTTTGGAACTATATAAACATTTATCCTTTGTAATTAGTTAGATTAGAAAAATTTCAAAGTTTTGATGGAAACTCACAAACTAACCAAATTTTTGAAGGAAGTATCTACTTTTTAACAAAGGACTGACCTATTTTTTTCGTGTTTAAATTATCATTTGTAACTTTTTTTCACCTCATAAAAGACACATAAAAGGGACACACCCATTGTATGCCACTAATTTATTTTGTGAAATTTCAAATTTTTGATGAGAACTCGCGAACTTACCAAAAGTTTGAATCAACTACCCACCTTTTAAGAAAGGATTCACCACCTTTTCTCTCTTATTAAATTAAGAGAAATGATACATGTACAACCATTTTTTAACAATTTTTGAAACAACTTTCTCTCTCATACTCACATGTTTTTATTCTCTCTTCTTCTTTCTCTCTATTGTTTTTGAGAAATGATATTTGTACAATTTTTTTGACAACTTTTAGACAACTTTCTCTCTCATACTCACATTATATTCTTGCTCTCTCTCTTCCTTTTTCTCTCTCCATTGTTTTTGACCTTGACCAATGAGAAGAGAGAAAAAGGAGGTTGTCATAAAAAGCTGTTAACAAATGGTTGTTCAAATATCATTGCTCATTATTTTTATCCAATAAAAAAAGAGGAAAAATGGTTATTTGTTTGAGTGTACAACTATCATTCCTCTCAGATTAAAAGGTATAAAAGAGACATGAAAGCTCTACAAAATAGAATTAACCATCCAAAAAGAGTTAACAGACTTGTAACGAAATGATAATGCTTTACAATGAAGAGAAATGCTAGCAACACTCACTTTTCAACACTTCCTCTAACACTCATTCATTTATTGGATGAAATCATTGTATGTCCCACCACTTTGTTGGGGTTCAATTTTCAAAGTGTAGACCCACAATGATTTAAACCAATAAGAGAGTGAATATTAGAGAGAGTATTCAAAAGAGAGTGTTGCAAGCATTACTCTTACAATGAAACTATAAATCATCATGTCCTAACATAATTTTACAATGGAACTACAATTTATCATGTCATACCACTGATTTACAAATTTCTTATTAAAGTGATGATGCATTTTTTCATGAGCTGACAAATTTGTATCTAAAATGATTTAGTTCACCAAACATGTAACACATTACTGAATATTCAAGAAACTATTCTATGAAACCCTAAATCCCCAATTTTAACCCTTAATTCTACCACACTTAGTCAAACATCATATCCAAACCTAAAATCATAGCTTAAGTAAAGGACTTGCCATTTAGGAATATCCATGTTGCATGCAAGAATTGAAGAAACTTTCATTTTCCTCATTTGATGCTGAATTGACAGAGGAGCGAAGAAGGAAGTAAAACTTTGTATTAGAAGTAGACTTGAGTGATTGGAAAAGGATTAAGAACAAAGCTTGGTTGTATGTGAGAGTTTGAGCAAGGAGATGAAGCCCTGAAATGTCAATCTTCGTCCCAGCCTCTGCTTTCGTGCTCTACGCTTAATTGAATTAATGAAGAGTGTGTTGTGTAGGTGCTGGTGCTAGTCAAATTTGCTAATTTGGTCATTTAAGTCTAGCACATGCTTGTTTCCATGAACTGTGTTATCAGCTAACAATAGTTATATATATTTGTTTCAGAAACTATGGGCTCTCCTTTTTGTATTGACGTGGAATTCAAGTAATAGTGCATTTCCCACTCCAGCTACTTGGACAAGAGGTATTGGTTGTCTGTTTGCTTTTTAGTGAAATTTTGATCGCAAATGAAACTATTTCAAATTCAAACCTAGTTGTTGGATTGTTTTGGGACTGTGTTTGATTATGTTTGACGACAATGAGAAAGTGGATCTTCGATTTTAAACTTGTATAGGTTGTTTTCTTATTCATTCAGAACAGTTGGTTTGTCGAATACGTTTCCTGCTGGACTTTGATGAAAATTTGACTGCGAAATTCTGTGGCTAATCTCCATCATACGTTGGAATCGCATACTTTAATGAGAAAAATTTTGCAATATAAATGTAGTTTTTATTTTAAGTATATCCAAGATTGGAATTTAACGTTTTCACTGACATAACTTCTACAGGTATTGAAACACATTAACTAAATAAGTTAGACCTTGTAGCTGCTTTCATGTTGTTCTAGTTGTTGTTTTTGTTAGTATTACAGATTTATGGCTTATGTTTTTTTTTTGTATTGCAGATCCTAGGAAGTAGTGGATTTAAAGTAGCATCTACGCGGGCTTTGGTTTTGGAGTGCATCTTTAAAGAGGACTTCTCTTGATGGAACTGAGTACAATCTTCTGCTATTAGACAGTGAAAGAATAGATGCTTATGATCAAAAGGTGAGCATTTTTTCAGTCTTTTATGTGTTTACGTCTGCTTATTATCTTGAGTACATGTAGGTAGGCTGTTTTTAATAAATGCTCTGTTATCTTTAACTTTGCTTATTACCATCATAAACTATCAATCTTACTTAGCGTATTCATTGGTATCTATACTTTAATCATCTATAACCCAATGAAGACAAGTTAATAGATATTAATAAATCCTAGTACCATCCTATGCATTCATCATATTCCTTTAAGTTTAGAGTCTAAGTTGATGATAATAAGAGCTAGAATTGATTTAGGAACTATTGAGACCAAGATGGTTCATTAAAAGCACTTTAGGAAGCTTATATGGTTAACTTTGCAGCACATGTCCTGGACATCAATGCGCACACTGCATGCTGCAGTTTTTGTTATGTATTTTTATGCAGTAAAAAGAGATAAAAACCTGTTTAACATTGCCCCCAATCAATTCCAATGGTCTTAAAATTCAGTTTCAGCACAATATTAACATCAACTAGGGTAATTGAAGGAGGGTTTCATTACACAAGACATGAACACACTCTGTAATTCTAAAAATCTCAACATTCCAACATGCCAATTCAATTTACTACAACATTATCATTATAAATATCAATCAAGGACAAAAGATAATAGTTTATCACATAAGGTATAGATTAACCAATTGATACACTGATTACTAAGACTTAATACTATAACTATAATTTGGGGAAATTCAACAATGTACTACTCTAAGCTTCAAAGATAACTTTATTGTTATCAAATACGCATAAATGATCTCACATACAAACACTAATTATAATTCTATATCAAAATTTCTGTTCTAAGGGTGCATCTTCTTCTTTGTCCTCTATTAAACCCTAAATCCCCAATTTTCCTTTATAACCTCATCATATTCTTTATTACATAATAACCTGTTTTTCCCTTATCCCTCATACTTAGGTCTCTATCACATAGTCTTTTCCTCTCCAATACAAATTACATCTCCTCTAAGACGAGGTACTTGTTTCAGAATAATTCCTTCGAAGAGGTATAGCATTCTGATCAGAGGAAGAATTATTTTCTTGTAGTTCTGTTAAATAATCCTCAAACATGCTGATCTGAAAAAGAAACAACAAAAATGAAAGGGTCAGATATAACCAGACACATACTACAAGTCTACACCCTTCCCTTAGCAAGGAATGCTAAGTTAGTATTTTAAAACTGATTTTAAGTTACAAGTAAATTGTAGACCCCAGTCTTGTTTAATCTAATAAAAATGAACTTTATTGAAAACTCACATGGCTAATTTAGTAAAATGTTCAACCAAACAAAACAAGAGGTTAGAAGATGGAAATAGGAAACTACTCAATTTCGGGATTGTCTCTTACATTGAGTATCTATATATTTATTTACAATCAATATAATAACATCTAAATTGTTAATTATATGAATATATGCATGAAATTTTGTCAAAAAAAAAATATATATGCATGAAATTAATGATAAATAAAAAATAGGTCATATGCAGTTACTTGAAATTAAAATTGAAAGCTTAATCTATATCATACACAACTTACTGGATCATTAGTCTCAGACTGCAACCTTATTTCCGGTTCTCCAGAAGTTGTACCAGAATGCGTCCTTAAGACGATTGAGTCTTTTGCAGCTGGGATGGTTGCAATATCACCATCAAGCATTGCCACAATGTCCAACATTGTGGGAAGATCATTGGGATCGTCCTGTGCGCACATCAATGCTATATTTACGCATTTAATGAACTGATCTTGATCACACGTTTCTTTTAGTGCCAAGTCCATTAAATCTACCAACTTCTTTTTTCTCTGTAACTTCCATGCCTAATACAATTCAACATACATGACTTAGTCAACATATCATCATTCCCTAATTAGAACAATAAAAAGAATGGACAAGAAACATACATAACTAAGTAGATTAGTACAATTTTCTTCATGGCAGGTGAAAGTTCTGTTCTCCACTGAGAATTTCTAGTAAGATTATACCATAACTAAACACATCTGTTTAGTTATGGTAGTGTTTAGTTATGGTATAATCTTACTAGAAATTCTCAGTGGGAAAGAGAACAGAACTTTCACCTGCCATGAAGAAAATTGTACTAATCTACTTAGTTACATAAAAGAGGTTTTGTGATGGTAATGTGCGAGGAACTTTTGGTTTCTGTTTTTATTTAGTTATATATAAGAGGAACTTTTGTACATCTTTGTACATAAAAGAGGTTTTGTGATGGTAATGTGCGATAGTGCTCTGGTGAATTTGAGTGGGCTGCTTGTAGCACTATAACATATGAAATATTTTGGCTCATCTATGTTCTCATTGAGATGGTGTTGAAAAACAAACTTTGTCAAAAGCTCTGCTAGTTAGTTCAGGGTGGGTGTTTGTAGGGATATGCACTTTGTAGGCGACATTTTATTGTTTCAATTGGCTGGCACTGGATTTCCTTCCTTTTGTGGTGTTGAGTTACCTTTTACATCTTGTGCTTAGTTGCTCTTTTTTAATGAAAGTTTTGCGTATAAAAAAAATAATGCATGTCACTTTTACTATAAATTGGGGTAGGAATTAATTTAATGGTTTACTGATTTTTTTGCCAAATGGTATTGAATTATTAACTATCTCACATCTATAATGCACGTCACTTTTACTATAAATTGTGTAGGCATTAATTTAATGGTTTACTGGTTTATTTGCCTAATGGTATTGAATTATTAACTATCTCACATCTATAATGCATGTCACATTTACTATAAATTGTGTAGGAATTAATTTCATGGTATATTGGTTTTTTCTTAATGGTATTGAATTATTGAATTATGACAATGATAGACACAAATTCCATAAGTACAAGTCGGTTGAAATGGATACAAGCCACTTTTGTAATACAACCATTGGGTGCCCAACCATTTTTTTTTGGTTACTGGGTGCCCAACCATTGAACAAAGACAAGCTGTGAAGTTCTACGGCAGGAAATTGGCGAAAAAAAACAAAGGATATGGGGAGTCGGGTCTGGAGTTATAACACTCTTTTGCCAAAGTTTCGTTCAGGTGGTAACATATGTTAGGACAAACTAAATCAAATAAAATAGAGATGCTTTTCCTTGATGCCTTGCTCGCAATGGAAATAAGGAGCTTGTGAGTACATGTGGTCCATGATAGGATGTTTGTATGTAAGTAGTTTTATGTCTGAATGGTTTAAATGTGTGTTTGGTCCCTGCACTTTCACCTAATTTTTGCATTGGTCTCTACGCTTTTTTTTGTTTGGCATTGGTACCTGCACTTTGTAAAACTTTTGGTTGTGTGCCACGTGGACCAATCATGACACGCCATGCGGCACACTAAAAGACAAAATTTATAATTGAAATATAAATTAAAATAATTAATTTTTAATTAGTTTTTAATTATTATTTTATTAGAAATTAATTATTTTAATTTTATGTTCCAATAGAAAAATTCATCAGCTAATGAATTCTTTGATCCTCCTCAAAAACTACCGTAAAGAAGAAGAGGCTTAAAGAATTCTTGTCTGATGAAACAGACGACGAATAAGATAAGTCATTACTCTGTCCTGTTGACATAATCCAATAGGAATAAATACTAGTCTCTATTTTTATTGCTAAAACTTTATTTATTTTTATTAAGGAGTAACTCATTAATAATGACAAAGGCACATATTGACTCCTCTGTCCTGTTGACATAATCCAATACTATCACTACCATATTTGGCCCTACACCTTGAATTGCAACAGGGTAACTTGCACCCATTATCGCAGGTTCCCATCCCAATGATGCATTCTTCTGTCTGTCCATCCCCTTCTAAGAAACATGTGCATAGGTTGAAGTAAGAAACATCTACAATATGAAGGGCAATTATGGACATTACAAGGGCCCACAATCGTTGAACAAGGTCGACCTTCAGCTACGAATTGCACTATAAACAAACAAATTAGAAAAATAGTAGTAAAGGTTAATATTAATGTAAATGATGTAATGTTTCATTTATAGTTTAAGGAGAATCACAATGGTTGAGTCAAAAAAATTAGCATCGAAATGGTAGAAAAAACTTACTTGTAGCAACTAAAATTAGGACAACAAAAAAACTAAAAGAATTTGGAGTGTGGGTCGCCATTACACAACAATTCTTTGCAATTTTTTTCTCTCTATTTGCGATGAAGGGCGAGTGTGAGATAGAGAGAAAGACCCGTTGTGGTCTGCTAACTGTGAACAAGGAGGAGGAAGGAACTAGCAAGACACGCAAAGAGAAATGAAATAATAACTACACCAGGAAGGAGCTAGCAAGACACACAATGGAAGGAACTAGGAGGGAGGTGTATTATATAGAAGAGACATTTTTAAAACTTAAAATAAGAGCAGCTAGAGTTAGGTGCACCGTGTTCCTAAAAATGCTTCTCTATCTTTGGTTACTTTAATTTAATGTTACTATGTTAGTGTTTTTTAATGTTACGTTTAGTTTTTTTATTTTATTTGGGAAGACTTAACCAATAAAATAATTTTACTAAAGACAAGTAGTCAAGTCACTTTACTAGCACAGTGAAAAAAAAGTCACTTCAGCAGACTCTAATAGACTTTTGGGAAACATTTATCAATAAAAAGGAGATAAGTGTGTTGTGTTGCTGCATTGTGTACTGAGCAGTCACGTCAAGTAGTAGCTTACTTTTTGAAACAAATTAAAATATGTATACGGGCGGGTACGGGCACCGTTGGATAGATTTTTTCAAACCGGCTCCGCCCGCCCAGACTCATCACAAACCGTTTTTTCATGATTTTGTACCCATGACCCATTCAAAACCGCCCGTAACACTCATATAGTTCAGGGTTTCATCGGTTTGCGGGCGGGTCAAACAATTCTGCTCTGCCCTACTTGTGCATTGACATTTGCCAATACTAATTTTTTTTGAGGTAATTTGTCAATACTAATTATTTAGTAATTATTACGTGTATTTACTATCTGTTTGACCAAAATATATTTACAATCTTCAATATATTAATCAATTAATCAAATATACACATTCTCAAATATTTAGCTTTTGCTTCACTATTAATTATTAGAATCTTTAAATTTATCTCTATTATAAACATTTCCCTTAATTTTTTTGATAGTACACGTGTCATGCTAAAATTCTAAGGTGCATTTAATTTTATTTTTTTTATTTACACAAGAAAATGTAATATGTTGGAATTCTAAGGTGCATTTAATATTTTTGTGTGCAAATGGTACACATCATGTGATTTGTGCAACACTTATGTAATTGACATGATTATGCAAGTTGACTAAAAGACTTATAATGACAAAAGAATAAATGGAATATTTCATTCAAATTATTTTTTCTATTTAATGTGATACTAATTTCATTATTAAATTAAGGGCATAATTGATGTGACTTACTTGCTTCTTTTTTCCTATAAATATAGTTTGTCGGTCTCAACATTTTCACATCATTTAGAATTTTTACGAAAATTTTAAAATTATTCTCGAAATCTCTCTTTTATTTTATTGAAACACTTTTCTTAATATATTTTTTTCATAACTCTAATTTCAAAAATTGAGAATAATTATTTTGCTCCAAACAATCTTTATCTCTATTATAAAAATTTGGCTTCATGATTTTAAAATGTACAAGTGTCACTTCTCATTTCTTTTTGTTTTTTTTGGTAGATAGACGAAATGGCAAAGCCATTATAAACTCACACGCACAAGTGGAGGTACTGGGGTTCGAACCCCAATCATTGCATCCGGCCTAACAATTTCGACATTTTGCCAGTTGAGCTAGGACTTCTGGATGTCACTTCTCATTTCTAATAAGCATTAATGTCTAATCCATCTCATAAAAATTGTTTACACTTATGATCCATTTCTTAAGACAATGTCAATTTTTATTTTGGATGAAATCTCCACAATTTTTATTTTGAATTGAAATAATACCTACTATACTAATTGATTACCTTAAACTATATCTTTTCAAAAAAATAAAAAATGATCTTAACTCTATTATGTTATAGAGACGAAAAATTAACATGGTAAAAAAAATAAAAAAAATTCAATTACCACAAATGGTATGAACGAAAATTTGATTTAATGGTATGTCAAAAATAATAATTCATAATGGTATCAAAAAAATAAATAAACAATTAAATATAATCTTTATTATAAACATTTCCCTTAATTTTTTTTGATAGTACACGTGTCATGCTAAATATATAAAACACTGGACACATATTTATCACTTATAAATATATAAAAAAAATATAGGACAAATTGATTACACTAATACATATAAAAGAATGAGACACATATATATCATTGATAAATATGAAAAAAATACATGAGACAAATATTTTTCAGTAATGCATAAACAAAAATTAGTCAAATATTTGTCGCCGATAGTTAAAATAAAATTTTGATACAAATCATTGCTACCACTAATACATATAAAATGCATTGGACAAATTTTTTTACTGATAAATATATAATAAATAAATTTGTAAAGATTAAAACAATAATGATGACAAACATAATTTTGCAAAGATTAAAACAACAATGATGACAAACATATTTTTGTTACTAATAAATATATTTGCAAAAATTAAGACATATTTGTGATTGATACATAAAAAATGATAAACATTTTTTGTTGACAAATATAAAAAATAATGGAAGTATGTTTTTCACTAACTCACAAAAAAATGGCGTATGTTTATCACTAATAAACATAAAAGTATGGAATACATATCTGTCATTGCGACATAACAAAAAACAATATATTTACAGAGATTGAAAAATAGTAGTTGTCTCCCATGCATTGCACGGATTAACACACTAAAGTTAACTTAATCTTTTGTAGTTATGTACATGTAATTTGATTGTTTTTTTGTTTGTATTCCCTCTATTGTTTTAGTTAAAACAAATGTGACATACATACGTTTCATCTGCAACTTTGATCGTCTTTGTTAAATTTTACGTATGTAAAACTGTATATAAGAACAAACTATAAAAAATGTTTACTTATGGCATCTAAGTATTTAGTTTAAATAATATTTTGCATTTAATCTCTTAATATACTATCTTATTTAACTTATATTAACTAGGAGATCATAATTTTATCTAAATAAATATTTGAAACATCGTTTTTTTAAGGACACCATTGTTTTTTTTACTCTGCAAAACATATAATATATTTTAGAGATTTAAAAAAAAATAGCCTAGCACCCGTGCATTGCACGGGTTAACACAATAGTACTTAGTACTTATTATAAAAGCCAATTAGGTCAAGCAAATGTTTAACCCTAATTGCTTTTGTGTTTTCCCTCCCAAACACAATTCCTAGGTGTGTTATGCAAGCTTTGGTACCATCATTTAATGTTGCATTTAATGCTGATTTCAAGTTTGAATTTCCCTCCCAAGTGTGGACATGTCATCATTAAAGTTTCCTTGGTGTGTTATGCAAGCTTTGGTACCATCATTTAATGTTGATTTCAAGTTTTTTCAAATTTGAATTTCCCTCCCAAGTGTGGACATGTCATCATTAAAGTCTCCTTGGTGTCTTATGCAAGCTTTGGTACCACCATTTAACGTTGATTTCAAGTTTTAAAATTTGAATTTCCCTCTCAAGTGTGGACATGTCATCATTAAAGTCTCCTTTGTGCTGCCAACTACTCAACTTAATACTTCATATTAATGTTTAAACTTCTCAAAACTTCAGCTGGCTCTCTATATATAGAGGCCACACACCTAGAAATCTTGCCACCCTCCTTCAATCTTTTTGTCTTGCCAAAATCAGCAGCATACTACAATGTCTTACCGTGAGTTTGAAACTCTACTTGCACTTTTGGAACAAAGGGTGTTTCGCAAAATCACCTCTTAAGTTTTGATGATAACAAGGTATTAAAAATTATCAATTGGATATGCTAAACATTTGTTCAAGCGTACAGGATCCAAATCAAAGTACTATTCATAAAGATTCTGATTGAATAAGTCAAAGAGCAAAGTAATTTTGTTTGAAGCTTAGAGCACCTGGAAGATATGCGTCTGAAGAAACGAGTCTGAAGAAAGTGCTCCTGAAGACACGTCATCAGAAGCAAGCTCATCAGAAGCAAGGTTATCAGAAGCATCTCACCAGAAGCTACTTCACCAGAGTTGACAAAGTACAGTGTACGAAGTGTACAACCACTAACTCTGTGCATGCCTCTGCAACCACCATCTCTGCAACTTGTCTCTACATCAAGACAAGAATAACAGTAATATAGCTGCAGACGTTGTTCCGTTTCAAATGGAATGAATTTGAAATTAGTTCTTCATAGGACAATTATCAAATCAGGCAAAAGATCAATGATGAAGAATCAAAGCTTCAAGATAAAGACTTGAAGAAAAAAAGAGAACACAACAACAAGAAAAAGGCCAATACTCTGTGCAAAACGTCGTAAACTTAAACGTCAACAACTTAGAGAATTCTTTCAATAGTTCATATCTTAGAATTTTCAAGTGCCTAGAAAAACAGAGTCTGTTCTGTTTGTATTGTATTGTGAATACCTCTGATTGTATATCAAGTATTCAAAACCATATTCAATTATTTGTAATTGTTAAGAGAAGTCTCTTTCAGTAGTGATTGAGCAAAGGAAGTCTCTTGGAGTTGTCCTTGAGCATAGAAGTCTCATTCTTGTGTGATTGAGCATAGAAGTCTCTTGGAGTTGTCCTTGAGCATTGAGAAGTCTCTTACTTGTGTGTTTGAGCAGCTTGTAATTCGACATTACATTTTAGTGGAACTCTCCTTGGAAGTGCAAGGGGGACAGGACTACTTCCGGTTTGTGGAAGGAACCTGTATAATTGCTTGTGTTCTTTCTTTCTCTGTTCTCTTACTAT
>Ga0228710_1009162_pt1 | contig 13870 bp, 8 predicted proteins | sample MedpolnodulmetaG_FD_177995 | JGI IMG/M metagenome (GOLD analysis project Ga0228710, IMG submission 177995) | Root nodule microbial communities from Medicago polymorpha collected in Santa Monica, California, United States - pink nodules | ecosystem: Host-associated > Plants > Roots > Nodule...
ACCACATATAGGAGATGGACTTAATCCTATCAACCACCTGAAAAACGGGGCACTCTTTGCCTTTGAACAATCTATTGTTTCTTTCCTTCCATATTTCCCACACCGTTGCAAACCAAATAACCTGTAATATAGAGCGCCGCCTCTGCCCAAAACCACCACAAAAACCGAACTGATGAAAATGATCATGTACATAAAAAGGGTTGGTCACTGAGATGTCAAGCCAACTATAAATTACATGCCAAATAGTACCAAAAAAATTACAGTGAAGAAATAAATGATAGGACGTTTCGACAATGCCGTACCCTGCCACACACAACCTGGAGTCAAAGTGAATGATACCTCGCCGGAGTAGATTGTCCTTTGTATGCAATCTATCTCGAAGCAAACGCCAAGCAAACACCACCACCTTAAGAGGAACATCCTTATGCCAAATGGAAGAAGCGTCGACTGGTGGCTCCGCAGGCGGTTGAAGGGTAAGAAAATTATACAGACTGCGAACACTGAAAGCATTTGAAGTCTCCAAAGTCCAGAGCCATGTGTCCTCTCTAGTAACCTGCAATGTAACATTAGCAAGCAATAAAATGAGCTCCCCCACCATATCCTCCTCCCAGACAAACAAGTCAACACCTTGCTAACCGAAAGACAAAAAACAAATGTAGAGCTCTGAACATTATTGAAACAAAATTGAAAAAGAAAAGGAAAAAGGGACACATCGAATCAAATACAATTAATAAAATGCACAACTGAAGTACATATACTTCCTTTAATAATACGATCATTTGCTTATCAGAAAAAGATAAAATAATCTCTCAAAAAAAAAAAAGATAAAATAAAATGAACATAGGGTAAAAAGCTTAATAACAATTTTTTAGTATTTGATTCGGGTTTAATTCAACTCAATAAACTTAACTTGTAATATATGGACTATATCATTTATAGACATTTTTTTTTTTTAAGAAATGTATCACTTATAAACTTATGTTATGGTCTTATTATTTCTACAAGTGGAAGTGGAAATAAGTGGGACATGCTTTGCAAGACCTAAGTCCAACTTGTTAAAAAAAATTAAGGTCTAAATTTGACATGTCGTTTATCATATATAAGCATAAATTTTACGCACGACTCTAATCTTTTGAAAATCCAATATGACCTATTAGTCTATTTAAAAGTCTCGTTCATATGAACATGTTTGAATAGACTAATAAACTAGTACATTGATGAGATTAAATACATAAGTAACAAAAAAAAATAACTAATGAGATTAAAAAACTTCATTTTGATATTTAACATGATATTTTAGAAAATCTGACTTTCAATTTTAATTTTTAGTAACAGATCTAAAATTGCAAAAAAAGACTAATATAGACTGATTAATAATTTTAAATTACTATAAAAATTAACAGATTTATTATAATTTAATCTCAAACATCCACTTCCTTTAATAATATCATTTGTTATAATAAAATAAAATAAAAAGCCTCTACTTCTATATTTTCCATTAAAAAAAAATCTAGTCTAGTTTAGGTCTGACGTATGATAAACCACTATATATAAGCCGATATGACATATTAACAGTTTTTTTTTCTTTCAAAAAAATATAGTTTGTGTCTGGCGTATGCTAACCCTCTATAAGTTGATTTGACATAGTTACCCTACTTATCATATTCAATGTGTGGATCTCTTACACCGCCATCAGATCTAACATTTGACATCTAAAGTATGATCTGAATGGTCCAATAACAATATAATGTGATAACAGCGGTTTAACGGGTTGTCAAACCCAAATTTAAAAAAGGTTTAATGCAAAATGCCTATGTAATTTAAGAGATTTTTTCTTTTTTGAAGAAATGTAATTTAAGGGATTAATTGTCAAAAAATACTAAGAACAAACAATGGCTCTCCGCCGATTGATATTCAAGATGCCAACGACAATGGACAATGCAGGTAGGTTGAGCCATGCCATGCTCATGTGGCCTAGGCAGAGGGAATAATAATTTATGTATATTTCGAACTTGCATTGACCGGCAAATTATGCCCAATTTCTTAGGCAGTCACATGCATCTGTATATTTCAATTATTAATTTTCCAATCATCGTACAAGTGACCATTGTTTTGAGGGGATCGTACAAGTGACCATCTTGGCTTACATAATCAACAACAGCAATTTACAATATCCACGAGGGGCAGCATGCAGATAATCCATATCTAGCTAAAAGTAATCATAATTACATTCTTACATCGTATCTTTCTCCATCCATAAACTCTAAATTCATACCACAAATTGCCGCCCCTATTCATCATCTCTATGGCTGGAACCACTTTCTCACATATAACATTGATGACACTTCGTCAATGTCTAGCCAAGCCACTCCGGCAGCAAAACCCAATTTTCATTCCGATTTTGTCGTAAACAACATCAAAACCATCATACGGGTGACGTTAACCTCTACCTCTCATGGTCCGGCCTCATTAAGGTGCGATCATATCATCCCACCTTCTAAAGAGCAAGCCATCCAAGCGGCTGCCGCCATCAAAGCTAGTGATTCCGACATCTGGAAATGTTTACATGTTATTGTTTTGCAATAGATGTATGCAACAGTCTCATAAAACATCATCAATTTCATACTTGTGATCGACGACTCTGCTGAAAAGTGTTGGAACCAGATTGCCGCTTTATTCCATATCAATAATTTCCAAAAAATTGTTTATGAAATTAGCTTTCCTGAGAATTCTATTACGAAGAAGATTATATCCACAAATTTGTTAGGTAAAATTTTCATTTTCTTAAGAGCATTTTTTAAAAATTAATTTAGTTGAAAATATAAAATAGAAATAGGAAAGAAATTAGAAGTTGCTTGAAAATTTTTAATCGCAAAAATAAATAATATTTGAGAACAATTTTTATCAAACATGATATTGTTAAATTCCTAACCTCCTTTTTCCATGTGTTGATGGTAAACCTTGAGACAAACACTATGATTGGATGTATGGATCTTTTCACTTATTTATTGCGGAAATTATACTATATACCCCTACAATTAACCATTTACCTTTACAAATGATTTAAAATATCTATTTTATTCTTTTTGTAAACTGACTTCACCCACAAAAATTCAAATAACTAGTTTTCCGGTAACAACGTTTGTGGAAGTTATCCCAAATGCAAACACTTAAATTTTTATTCATCATTTCTTACTGTGTCCACACAACCCTATTTTTCTACTATTCACATTCTCTCGACCAAATCCTCTTTTGTGGCATGTCCTGTTGTAATCTCAATTGTTGCTCTCTCTTCAAGACAATTTTCTATTTTTTTCCCCTAAAAACCCCTAAGCCGTTGGATTAGGTGCATGATAGAGGGCATATGGCATTGCATAAGGAACGATTTCCCTTAGACAATTACACTATCCTCTCATCCTAATTTTTTTTTTCCCATAATAAAATGGATATGATTGTATTTTGTGGTGATATTATATGATTGTATTTTATAGTATAAAAATATTAATCTTGCAATCCTTCTCCTCTCCTCACGAGTATAATTCAGTTGACAAAGATATTGCATTATATATGTCAGAAATCGACATTTAATCTTTAGATTTTTACTTATTCATTTTAAGATGGTAAAACTCTAACATTAGGTTATCCGACAAAAAATAAGTAGAGCAATTCTAAGCAGACAATTAATATGAGATGGACGGAGTGAGTAGTATATACTATGAAAAATAAAAAACTTTATATAATAGAGTTTGAGTGAGGTGAGGGGCCTTGATTGGTCAATGAAGACTTTCACGTATCTCTCGTAGTTAGTTAAAGTTCTCTCTCATATGTCTTGTTCTTGTCCTTGCATGTTTTCTGTTATTCTTGTTTAGTTTTCCTCAAACATAGCAAATCCACATCCAATTACACAACCTCATCTTCAACGTTCCTTCATCTTTTTTCTCATTTTCTATCTCTACACCGTTCTAGCTAGCAAGGAATTTCTCCAAGTTCGTATACTCTTTTTCATTTCTACAATTTCATTCTTAGGGTTAATTTGGATCCCATTAATTTCTGAGTACATATTTTTTTTTTAACACAAGGGAAAAAATGTTATGGTTAATTTTGTACATTTGTGACTCTCAATGATACATTCTAATGTAGATTTAATTATATGTTGCTTACAGTCACAGATGTGTTTAAAGTTTCATAACATTTTGCATCTCAAATACTTGTTACTAGGTAATTTCTGATCATATTTGATTTTGATGTAATGAGTTACAATACTCAATCTCACAGTAAAATTGAATGTGTTCAAAAGGCATTAGGCAATCTAAGTGTCTAAAATACTAATTTCAGGAGGCATTAGGCAATTCTTTGAGTATATATGTTCAAAAGTTTATTTTGGATATCAATTCAATTTACCAAAGTGATTGAAGTATTTATGAGGAGTACTGAGTTCACATGAATGAAGGTAATTCAATATATAATCTTTTTCCATTTGAAGTCTCAGGGGAGTTCTCAGTCTCCATGCATGTATAACACCTCAACAAATATTTGAACTTTATATCATCAATTCAACAATGAGAGATTTGAATGCGGATAATAGCTGCAGCTCACCAAAAACTCCAAATTTTCGGCAAAGAAGACGCTCAAACGAGGTTAGTGTGGTAATGTTAACATGTATCTTTCTGTATTACCGAATATATTCAAATCATATACATGGGAGATGATTCATATACTGAATACCGTAAATGAAGATGTTTTATTTTGTCTTTTGACGGTTCTGTTTTTTTTTTTGTTGTACCAGATTCCTCCTGAAATAAGCAAATCAAATGGAACCATTTTACTTGTAAATGATAAATATAAATACAGATCAATGTGGATACGTGCATATTCATCTCTATGGATGCTAGCATTTGTCTCACTTATCATATATATGGGTCATCTTTACATCTGGGCCATGGTGGTTGTTATCCAAATATTTATGGCTAGTGAGCTCTTCAATCTATTGAGAATAGCTAGTCAAGACAAACGTCTCCCTAAGTTTAAGCTCTTGAATTGGTAAGCATCATTATTTATTAATCATAATACAATTTCTAAATATTCAATTCATGATGTTTAGTTCACAAAAGAAAAGATAAGATTTGAAGACAACAATGTCCAGGCATTTTTTCTTCACGGCGATGCTATACGTATACGGCCGTATTCTCAGTCAACACCTTGTGAATACAGTGACATCAGATAAATTTTTCTATAGACTTGTCAGCAACCTCATCAAGTATCAGATGGTTATATGTTACTTCTTATATATTGCAGGTTAGTACTTTTAAATGTGTTTTACTTGTATGATTTCAGGTTTTTCCCTTTAGTATAATAAATTCATTTCTGAGTAAATCTTTTCATGTATGATTTCAGGTTTTGTATGGTTTATTCTTTCATTAAAGAAGAGATACTACAAATATCAATTTGGCCAGTATGCATGGACACATATGATACTTATTGTTGTGTTTACACAGTCTGCATTCACGGTAGCTAATATATTTCAAGGAATTTTCTGGTAACATGACTTCTGATACATATTAATTCATTCTATTATTGTTAATTTCTTTGTCATTGCCAACCATTATATTATTCATGCTTTCAATCATGATTATAACAGAAGATGTTAACATTATTTTGAAGGTTTCTTTTCCCTGCATCTCTAATTGCTATGAATGATGTTGCTGCATATATCTTTGGTTTCTTCTTTGGGAAAACACCTCTGATCAAGTTATCTCCAAAGAAAACATGGGAAGGTTTTATTGGAGCGTCTGTTGCAACTATGATTGCTGCATTTACGGTAAGAATCATACATGATGCACCATGAAAGCAAACTATTTGATAAGATATTGGAATAACGAACTGGAAAAATAATTGATTTCCCATAATTTGTGCAGTTTGCAAACTTTTTGGGACGCTTCCATTGGTTAACATGTCCACGGAAGGTAACAATTTTGATTGAGTGAAGTCACATAAGATTAAGAGGACATGTTTGATTTTTGCTCCTAATGTTTGTTGATAATCTATGGTGCAATAAATTCAGGATTTATCTACTGGTTGGCTTGAGTGTGACCCTGACCCAATTTTTAAGCCAGAGTACATTCCAATGCCAGAATTTGTTTCTCATTGGGTAAGTGATGAATCTTTCTGTTGATGCGATTAGCATTCATATTTTGAACTTTATGACAATTTTACAACTTTAAAGTTTAATTTTTTCATCTTGCAACATTTTGTAGATTCCTGAGAAAGAGATAGCAGTTTTGCCAGTACAGTGGCATGCCTTGTGGCTAGGACTATTTGCATCCATCATAGCACCATTCGGAGGATTTTTCGCTAGCGGTTTCAAAAGAGCTTTTAAAATCAAGGTATGTTCTTGATCTTTATAGTAGGGTTGATTTTGCAATCATATGCTTTTCACCTTTCACTTTAAAACTCCCAAATGTAGCATTAATCTCTCACAATGAATCCAGGACTTTGGTGACAGTATACCTGGACATGGTGGATTTACTGACAGAATGGACTGCCAGGTTTGCACACAGATATATTTGTTTTGCACTAGAATAATCCTTAGTTTGAATCTTAACAGGAAATGATTTAATTCAGGACACAGTTCTTTTCATATTTTTATAGTATTTATTAAGAAACGTGTTATGCATATTTTTCAGATGGTGATGGCAGTTTTTGTTTACATTTACCATCAGTCATTTATTGTCCCCCATGACTATTCCATTGATGTGCTTTTGGACCAGGTGAGTTTTTTTGTTTAAACAATTTATTGTATAGTTTTCAATCATGTAAAAATTAAAGGATTTTGTTTCCACGTGATACTTTTCGTTCACCCTGGACATTTCCCAGAGACCAAACAATCGAATGTTTTGTTGTGAACTCTGAAAGACCAACACATATACGTCGACACTGGTAATAATTTAAAAATCGAAGAAATTGAACGTAAACTATATGTGTCAGTCTCGGACACCAAACACACTTTAAATCATAAGTGTCTGTGTTACATTGGTCGGGAATCATTTTGTTTTATATTTATCGTGTAGATAATGAGGGACCTTGGTTTTGAGGAGCAGCTGGCTCTTTATACAAGACTTGGGCAGATATTACATGAAAGGCAATTAATGCATACATGACAAGTTCACTGTGTACATTCTATCAAACATGCTTTCAATTGGTGTTACAAATGATGGAGATTGATAAAGAATCATTTTGAGGCCACTTTTTTAACTGCCGAGTATATTTAGAAGTGAGTACAGAGATCCTTGAATATCACATTGCTTATTTCCCTTTTGGGATTGACATTGACATTTTAAGCATGTGTGTAACGAGAAATATATCGGTGTTTTTCGATGCATACATAGTTGTTGGAAAGATTTGACGTTTTAAATAGAATTTGTAACTTCTTTCTAGCATGGAATGGGTTGTCTGCAAATGGAACTCTTTGCAGGATTTTCTGTACTATTTCCTACTGTTTTTGTTAGCGCTTTCTACTGTCAAGAAAAGATTTATCATCACTTGTAACACATATTTCTATTCTTAAAGTTCTTTGTACAAAATTCAATCAATAATTGTTTATTTTATTACAACTTACATTGGCCGAAAGAAAACTCTTTAAATGGATCCGCAATCTCACTTTCCTAGTTTGTTTGTCCGGTGTTTGTCTCTCATTTTGTTATATACTGAACTTCTGCATGTTCTCTCAACCATTCTAGCACCTTAGCTCCTTCTAGTATTTCTTGAACCTTCAGGAAAGTTCAAATAGATCATATCAATCAATCTTTAAATTAGGAAAGAGATAAGTTCAAGATACAGATTTCCACCTTAAAGTTGAAAAATGCAACCTAAACTACTATTGCCTACAAAATGAAGTGACTTTTGTTAATCAAGATACCGTGTAATCCTCTCGGATAGCCATTGTTCTTAGTTTGTATTTGGGTTTTAGTATCCTTTATATTCCATTACTTAGAATATACCATCTCTTTTTGCTGTTTCAAAAGAAAAAAATCCAATGCAAGTAGGAAGTGTTTATCCCTACATGGTCCATTTTAAAAACGGTTCATAATATTTTTTATTTTGGATATGCATAAATGCAATGATTAAGCAGTCGAAACAAAAATTTAAAAACAAAATAACAATAAGCAAATTCAAAAGTAAGGTGCAAACCTGTTCCTTTACGCGTTCCTCATCGTATTCTTGTTTTTGACGTTTGAATTCAGAAATGGAATTCTCAACCTCTTTGACGATGTCTTCAGTAGGAAGCTAGAGGACAACATATAGGAAATAATTATTCTAATAAGCCAAATAATTTACTAAATAGACTAGACAGTTTAATAATAAATAATGTGATATGTAAAACAAATGTTATTTCTCAATCAGATTAAACTGAGTGGCGCTAATACACTCATATCATCTTTTGGCAATGGGAAATATTTATTGTCAGTATGACCTGAGTAACTATTTGTATAGAATACATATCTTAATCAGATAAGCATACCTGCATATTTTCACGCCTATATATGTCACCAACTGCCAGATTCTGTTTGATCAAATTTGTAATATTTTCCCTATGATGCTCAAGATATTCATTCACGGCCTTTGGACTTGATAGAGTAGCCAGCTGCTCCTCGTTTAGTTTTATTTTTGTCTGCATCATTACAATTGCACCAAATAAGAACTAGTAAATAAATGTGTGCGCCTGAGAGAGATTTTTTTTTCCTTTAAATGTTGGAATCCAAGTTTTCTGATTGGCCAAAGAATGTTGCTACTTGAATTAATACCTGCATTTCTAATAGGCTGGATCCATATAACTGTCTACCTTGTTCGTCAAACAAGGATTGAGGTATATCAACTTCTACCATCTGAAATGACAATAGGAATACTAAGCGAAAAAGTTACAGAAATTGAAGAATGATTATATGAATATATACCTACCAGAAAAAGAGGAAGAAAAAATACTCAAGTGTGTTCATGTCAGAAACACATCATTATGCACAAGGTAAAAGAAGCATGCATATCGAAAAGACGTTGCGAGGTACATTCTAATCTGGAAGACAAGACAGATTCAATTTAATACTGTTACCTAATGATGTAATGTTACCTTAGAAATCTGATCTAATATAGCATTATCAGTTGCTTGTTCTCTAGCTGTTTGCTCTATCTCTTGGAATCTTTCTAACAATAAGTCTTTGACCTGGAAATTCATGCCGGAGAATTTTACTCACAATTCAACAAATATAATAATTCTTCAGTTTACACTTTACTATGACAATTGCACTTGAGGGAGAAAAGGTCACCTGTTGCACTGTGGTACATCCAGGGATAAGCTTATCAGCAACAGAATCATCTAGCTCTGGTAAATCTCTGTAAAAAAGTTCTTTGCACTCAACCTGTTAGAAATGAAAGAGAAGCTCGATTAGTTGCTCTGTTAAAGTCCAAGGGGCTCGTGTGCATACACAAACACAGATCAATCAAAGGTACAAGAAAATTATAAGAAAGCAAAAATCCATAAACTATACATGTTGGTGAATAAGTTGGTATCCTATAAAACCAAAAGAAAAACTACTATGCTGGCTCTTGTTTTTAAAATAATTAATCTTTTGATTCGGCATTAGAAACTTACAGTAAACTGAGCATGAACACCTTGGAGATTTTCCTGCTTCCATGTTTCAGGAAAAACAAGGGGGAATGACTTTGTTTCGCCTCGACCAATTCCAATTATAGAATCAAGGAAACCTGGTACTAATATTTCACCATCCTCTGTATCAAAATTGAATCCTGCATATGTAGTATAATGTTCGATGAAAAAATGATCATGTTATATAACCCCAAAATAACTGCTATCACAAATCAGTTAAATATCATTTTGCAAGCACATCACCTACCTTTACTTTCAGCAGAAGGAATACTTTTGATATTTGATTCTTGATCAACGGTCGTTGCTGAGATGTCAAGTACAACAACATCACCGACCTGTAAAATTAAATACGCACAATAATTATCAAGATGATGTATAAATTATAAAATTCATATATAAGGAAATGGTATTCATACGAAAACAGTTTGCTGCGAGCCTGCGACTAAATATAAGACATTCATGAGGAAATATGGATAGATTCTGAACACTTGTTTGGTAAAACTTGAAAACGTTACGAGTAAAATGACTCGCAGAGGTTCGAAATGAATAGCATTTTTATTAAGCAACCACATTAAAAATGGAAAAGAAAACCAGTGTCAGTTAGTTGACTGGTACAATTTAAATTCAATCACCTGTAGTCCTCTATCAGTAACAACTTTCAGTACACCGGCTGACTTGTAACGCCTTCTAAATTCTTTTTCAGATGCTACATGAGCATCTATTTCACTGTCTATCTCAACAACAACCTTCAAGTTTTTGTATGCATCATCAGAAATCCATTTGATTTCTGGTGCGACATCAACAATCACATCATACCTGAAAAAGTGAAATAAGCGTGAGTAATTAATATAATCTGCAATGTAGAAGTCATCGGCTGATAATGTGAGCATTCTTCATTATGATCTTCCGTTTCTCTATTTTATGAGTATAGATAGTTTTGGTATAACAGACTCAAAAGAAGGAGGAAGAATTGAGCGTCACTGAAAATGAATTTCAAACCGTAACCTTATTGATTACCTAAGATATCCGAGAGAAGAATAGGTATCCTCCATATCGGAAAATTTAGTAACTATACGTACAGAATCCTGCAAAGCCCTTCCAGTAACCTATAAAACAAAATTGATTATGAGATGTTCAAGCGAAAGATCCAAATATTACTTGATCCAATAATCCACTTTTTTCAGCAATAACTTTGGACAAACGATCGGAAAAATTATAATAAATAATTATCATTACTATTAAATCTTTTGATCAGTAACAAGTCCTCATGTCAAAGGCATTTCATTGGCAAATATATCTCTCACAAATTTACTATCATGGATTTCGATAATGTGGAACGGTTGATTATCAGTGTGTGTTAGTGCAACGTGCATGGACCAACAAACATATTTCTAGCACGAAACTAGATTTCAGTAATATGATGAATATGACTGTTAGAGATCTGTTTACTAGCCATGATCAAAGAATTGCTCACGGATATAATTGCAAATAAGCAGAGTGAATCCAACAATGTCTAAAAAATTAACATCAAGAAAGAACGCAAGGACATCAGAAATGAGAAAACAGAAACCAGATTACAACATACAGCTGTTACAGCGTGTGAAAGTGTCCTCCTCAATATTGATTCGATCGTAGCCTTTTGAACATTTCTACTCCCCACATAACCAACAAGAATACTTTCTGGGACCTTTTTTCCAGGACGAAATCCAGGTACCTGTTGATGTAAAACAATGTTAAATTAGCTCATATTACTATAACTTATAAGCAGCATGTTTTCTTAAAAGAGGGTGAAATAGTAAACTTGTGTATGATATGGTAGGGTAAAAATCTTAAGATTGTAAAATTCAGTAAACTCAAATTTTGCATGGAGGGCAATGTAGAGTGGTTATAACCTCCAACTTAGATACCAGAAATCATTAAATACTAATGACAGACTGCATAAATATCACTCTATTCGCAGACAAAAACAATTATCTGAATGAATTTTGTTTGGATTGAATAAGAGAAAGATATATTATATAATTCTATAAACATAATGTAAGCATAAATCAATAATACCTTGGCGAACTTTGTAAACTCAACTAGGACCCTTTCGTAACAGTCCTCGCATACCAGTGATGGTACCTCCACATGCAATGTAACCTGCAAGATATCATAAATATATATTCAGTAATATGAATACCTTAGCATTCAAGTAGTTGATTAATGATACTAGCACATTGTGTACACTATTGATTGTTTTGTTTGTTTTATTATGTATTTTCATAAATAATTATAAACATACCAAATTATTTTCAAATCACAAAATGAAAATCAGGAAATAAAATGAAAAAAAGAAGAAAGAGTAAGACATACTCTGGAATTGGATTCCTTTGTTTCAGTGACCTTCAATTGAGCAGGAAGACGGTCATTTTCTGGGAAAAGTTCAACTGAAGAAGAAGGAGAAGCTGAGACAGTGAAGGGAGAAGAAGTTTGATGATAAAGAGAAGGTTGAATGAAAGAAGATGAGAGGTTGAAGGAGTTGAATTTGGAATGAAGATGAAGATGAAGAGAATTTGAAGAAGGAAGAGAAAAGGAAGGGTTGAAAAGAAGAGAAGTAGTTGTGAAGGTTCGTGTACAGAGCTCCATGGCAGCAGCAATCAAACACAGTTACTCACTCTTGCTCGGATAATAAATATAATCCAGATATATGGATATTTTCTTTCTTTCTTTCTTTCTTTTCAATCTTTTTTACTATTTCATTTTTTATTTATTTAACAACAAAATATAACTTCATATTTCCATACTCTATTCGAAATTCATACAAGTCGTTATCAAATTATGCAAGTCTCAAATAAATTTGGTGGGACTCAACCAGGGGTGTGCAAAAAATATGGTTAACCATAACCAAATCAATAACCAATCCATTCCATATTTCAAAAGTCCAGCCCATTTAATAAAATAACCAAACCGGCCCATATTATTTAAAAACGGGTAAACCGGTTTGGAATTGGTTTAGCACCTGTTTCACCATTGCAACTCACTCCCAAATCTGAAAATTGCAGCAACGCACAGGCACCGGTTTCTCCGACGACCGCAATTGCTACCGCCGTTTCCTTAGATACGACTCATACGCGCACATCTCGCCGCCGCCGATTCTTCACTCCGTCGTACCTTCCATTAATTCGCAACCCTAATTCACCTAATGAACGAACCATCTCGCCGCCGCCGATTCTTCCCTCTGTCGCATCGAGATTGTAGCTTAACACTTCAAAATCGTTAACAGAATCAAAGACGTTAGCAGAATCAAAGATCCTTGAATCCATTGTCAGGTTTTGGTACTTTTCCCCCTTTTCTCTCAAGTTCGTTTCAATTAAATTGTGGGTTGTGCTTCGATTTCAATTAATTTGTGAAATGATGATAATGGTGGGTTTTTTTTCTTCTTAGGGTTGATTGATTTCACTTTTTGTTGTGTGATTAAATGAAACAACGATAATCAATTTATGTTTTGGTTCTTGTGTATATCTAGGATATCTTTTCCTTGACAAATTCAAGAATCTTTGTTGAGTTGCTGACTATTGTGAAAACTATCATTATGCAGTGAACAAGAGATTGTTGTAATTTATCATGTTTCTGTAATTACATGTGTATATTTCCATGTTGTCAAGGTATGAGTTACACTGGAAATGCAAATTATGTAAATATGAGTCTCCTGAGTTTTGCTTTTCTGAAATGTCTGATATTTTGATGATTTAATATGTGTTGGTCTTTATTTGGGTCTTGATTTTTAGTTTCCAATGCATGAAAGTTTGATTATCTTACTGATGATGAAAATTATTTTCCTTTATCAATTTTTTAGAGTTGTTAATGTGTGAAGTTTCACTTCTAGCTTCTTAACGTGTGAAATTTAGTTTCACTTCTATTGTATGCTATTTCAATAGATCATGCTACATGTATTTCAACAAACAAGGGACCACTTCTTCCTCTCATTTATTATTATTTGAAGCTTAAAATTAAAAAAATCTTAACACTAATGAGAGTGGCGGACAATTATCTTATGAAGAAGCATGTACAGAAACATATTAGATGACAGCTTTTCTAAGTAGTAATCATTTTTCAGCTGCTCATTCATATGCATGTACAGAAACATATGTGATATTCTTCACAGAAACTAACAAAACGGATATTCAGTTGATACATTGTTGAATGAAATAGTGGGTTAAAACTGTTTTT
>Ga0228710_1009171_pt1 | contig 13860 bp, 8 predicted proteins | sample MedpolnodulmetaG_FD_177995 | JGI IMG/M metagenome (GOLD analysis project Ga0228710, IMG submission 177995) | Root nodule microbial communities from Medicago polymorpha collected in Santa Monica, California, United States - pink nodules | ecosystem: Host-associated > Plants > Roots > Nodule...
GGGGGGGGGGTTGATTTGTGTTAGCTTTTTCTTTGTTTTCTCCTACCGAAGTCATTGTTCAGAAGCAGATAGAGTTCAGTTTATGAAGTGATGTTCAGAATCTAAATGCAATGGATAAAACAGAGAGAGAAGAAAGACACAAAGCAATTATACAGGTTCCTTCCACAAACCGGAAGTAGTCTTGTCCCCCTTGCACTTCCAAGGAGAGTACACTAAAAATGTAATATCTGATTACAACTGCTCACTGCTAAAACTAGCAAGAGACTTCAAACTACTCAAGAACAACTGCAAGAGATTTCCTATGCTCAAGAACAAAATCAAGAGACTTCCTATGCTCAAGCACAACTGCATGAGACTTCTATTCAAACGGATTTACAAAGAAATTTGTTTGAGGTTGAACACTTGATATACAATCAGTGGTGTTCACAATACAAATTAGATACAGACTCTTTAAGACTCTAGAATTTCTAAGATATGAAAGTTGTTAAGAAATTCTAAGTGAACTTTGATATAGAACAATTTCAGCAGAGTTTTGGCACTTGTAAATTGTTGTTCGAGTCTTGCAATTCTTATGGTCTTCAATCCTTTATATAGAGCTATGAAAGAGACGTTGTAGATTGCCAACACATCAAAGAAAATAGTCGTTTGAAGCCTGGTCAAATCACCAATGATATGTTGCCTGATTTGGTTGTTGTCCTATGAATGAGCAATTTCAAATCCATTCCAAGTATGGCGGAAAACCAGTGCGGGCACAACTGTTGTTCTTGTACTAGCAGACACAAATTGTCCTTTTTCAACGTTCTCCAAAGAATAAGCATCCAATGCCTTTAAATCCTTTTAAATTAGCCGTTGCTACATTCTTCTAGCGTTCTGCAATGATAGGCGTGAGTAAATCAACATTTGAACAACACTTGAAACTTTGACTCTATCAGCTTCTGATGATCTCTAGCTCCTGATGATCTTCATAACCTCTGATGACGCCAGCTTCTGAAGAGGTGCTTCTGATGACGTCAGCTTCTTTAGGACCTCTTGTCTTCAGGACCTCTTGTCTTCAGAATCTCTTATCTTCAGAATCTCTTTTCTTCAGATGCTTCAAGCTTCCTTCTTGTTGATTCCATTACTCTCATTTGTTCTTCAGAACCTATGCTTGAATTTGAAGACACTAAATTTTTGTCTATGGTCCTGCAAACTTGAACAAATATTAGCATATCCAATTGACAATTTTTAATACCATGTTATCATCAAAACTCAAAGGGTAATGTTAAACACATTTTGTTCCAACAAAATATAGTGAGGCGGTCAACCAAACGACCATTGGTGGGTTAGTTCGCATTTCATAATCAATTTTAAAGGTTTTCATCAATTTAAACTTTCAAATGATTAAACAAAATAATAGTTCAACTTCCACATCATTCATCAACATATATAAAGTCACATTATCATAAGTATACAATTATCAATCACATCAATATAAGAACTACTCACCTCACTCCTCATTTAGCATAATTAACTCAACAAATATAATTCATCATTTCGAAAGTATAAGCAAGAAAGTCGTCGTCACCAAAAAGATCATCAAATCACATTCATATAAATCACACTTCATTATTGTCACCAAAGTAAACATCGTCAATTAAAATCATCAAGTGTACAAGTATAACAAAACATCATCAAGTACACAGTTCACCAATGCACATAAACATTTATGCACATATTCAACTAAATCACATAAGTCACCATTCACAACATCCACCAAGCACATAAGAAATTATGACTCATGACAAATCATGCAATGCACCTAGGCACGACCCCTATATGCATGTGGTACCATTCTTCTCCAAGGTCGTCACCATGATGCAAGAGACATCATAGTCAACGGCTATATGGATACAAGTATCCGGTCAACGGAAATATGGATATAACATCCGACATGACATATGATGCATGAGCATATGACTCAATCAACCATGCATATGTTCATGACGATTCAACAGCTATAATCAACGGCTATACTCAACGGCTATAATCAACGGCTATATACATGTATACATGCATTCATCACCGATCACATCCAAATTAGCATGTATAAATTCACCATCAACAATCAACATTTAGCATGTTCATTAATCAACATCAACAACATCGACAACATCATCACTATCAAATTATCATTAGCATAATCATCAAGAGTCAACACTTTCAAAGAAAATCAACATGAAGGAATTCAACGCAACAAACATCGACTCACCCTCATTTCATTCTACTTTAATCATAGAAACATGATTACAAGACATTCCTTAACTTATCATACATTTAGGACGTAATCCGATAAAGTCCGTCTATTGTTCACAACTTATCATACATTGGCTCTTAATTAATTAATTACCCCGTCTTACTAGTAACTTGGTAAAAATAATTCCTGCCACTAAAATGCTACAAATAATCCTTACAGTGAAATTACTAATTTACCCTTGCTCATAAAATGACCAAAATACCTTTCTATCGCTAAAATCCATTAATCTCAACCAAAATACACACATAAGCAATTAATCACATACAAGTACGTATAAACACACATAATAAACAAATAAAATAAATCTAGTGAAAATCGGGCTGTTATATAAATGATTCAATACTTTGGGTGTTATGAGGAAGAGTGTTTATATAGATTTGGGTAGCAGGTGTAAAAATTCGGCCAAAAACAACATAGTGAATCGATTCATTAAATGTGTGAATCAATTCAGACAGCAAAAGGACAAACCAGATGGACTATGATGATTGATACGATTTAGACATAATTTGAATCGATTCAAAGTGCCCAAGATGATGATTGAAACGATTCAGACTATTTTGAATCGATTTAATATAAGTCAGAAGGTTTTAGTGATACGATTCAGGCACATTTGACTCGATTCACCCCAAGTCAGAGACTTTAGGTGATACGATTCAGGCAACAATGAATCGATTCAAATCCTCAGAAAAATAGTTTTTACAGCAATGATGAAGTTACTTGGGACATAAGGTATCAGGAACAACAAGGAATCACATAGTGCTAAGAGACACAGTTTGCTAAGGTGCTTTAACATAATCTGAAGTTAAACTACCAAAAGAAAGCATCATACTAAGAAAACTAGTCCTCATTAAAACATCATCAAAATACTCTATGACTAACATCATCAAAATAACCTTTAACTTGACAAGGCAAGACAAACTTCATTTTTGGAAGAGATTATAATATCCGAAACATGAGAAATGTTAACAAGATACAGTCTAATACATAATTTCCCACACACTATTTGTTTAGTTAAAATTCACATGAGTTTAAATTTATAGGGACCAATATGATTTGGTGGGACTGATATAAATTTTAACCAATTAAATATAATGTGTGTTAGAATCTGTATTGTTAATATTTCTCTTCTAAACATTTTTGCCAAATTTCTGTAAACAATATAAACGCTATATATGAGTTGACTTATAAGTAGAGACAAAAAAAGAATGATTAAAAGTTTTACAAGGATTAAAACAAATAATTGATAATATTTTTTTTTGGGTCAAATAACATAATGGTTGAAGTTCACATGTTTATTTATGGAGAAATGAAGTGTAAGAGTTCGAACTCAATCAGCATCTATCACATGTTATTCCGACCAACTGAAACTAAATTAACTAAACAAAATTTATAAGAGTGATATATTTAATCCTTAATTTTTTTGTTGACCCGTTTTCTCTCGTAAAAAGTATATACCACGGGAAAGTATGATTTGGTTGCCACTCGTTCAGAATATCCTTCCTGCTCTTCTTCTCCTCCTCTACACACACGCAAATGGATTCCCTTTGAAAAGACAAAGCTTTGTTTTGTGAAACGAAAAAGACAAAATTGGAAGCAATGGAAAATCAAAACACGTAACCAACCAACCAACCAACAACCTTCCATTCATTGAGTGTCAACTGAAAAACCTCGAACAAACCAACTCACACCCTGCAAAAAAAAAAAAAAAAAAAAACGAAGCCGATATCAACCTCACTCCATTTTTTCCCGCCACAATTATGATACTACGATTCCCACTTCCACTTCATCTTCATCTTCATCTTCATCTCAATCAACTTTCAGTTCTGAACTCCATATCACCCAAACGCTTCATCATCCCACGCATCTTTTCTCATTCTCCTCCTCAGTCGCTGCATCAAAGGGTTCCCGTTTTGCGGGTCAGTAGTAGTTATCCGGTCGGTTTGGATGAGGCGGACGTTGAACTGGGGCGTTTGCTGTCTCTATTGCCGGAGGAGATGCGGAGGCGGGTGAGTGAGCATCCGGAGGTGCAGATGTTGATCGAAGTGGTTATGGATTTAGGAAGGAAACCGTTGGCTCGGTTTCCTTCCGGAGATTTTGTTATATCAGAGTATCCAATCACTGTTGAGGATATTCAGTATGCTACTGCTCAGGTTGGTGATTTTGCTGTCGACAATCGAGCAGGTATTAGCAGAACATTGCATCGGATAAGTGCTATTAGAAATCGGAAAGGCACAATTATTGGTCTTACTTGTCGTGTTGGTAGAGCAATTTCAGGAAGTGCTAAATTGTTGCAAGATTTGGTTCAAGATGGGTCTTCTTTGTTGCTTATTGGGCCTCCAGGTGTAGGAAAAACTACAATCATCAGGGAAATAGCTCGGATGCTGGCAAATGATTACAACAAGCGTGTCATGATTGTCGATACCTCTAATGAGATTGGTGGTGATGGTGATATACCTCATGCTGGAATAGGTACTGCTCGACGTATGCAAGTTCCTAATTCTGATATGCAACATAAGGTATTGATAGAGGCTGTTGAAAATCACATGCCACAAGTGATTGTAATTGATGAAATTGGTACCAAACTTGAAGCAATGGCTGCAAGTACAATTGCACAGCGTGGGATTCAGCTTGTTGCCACTGCTCATGGAATCACAATTGAGAATCTAATCAGCAATCCTTCCTTAGAGATGCTTGTCGGAGGAATACAGGTGAGGTATACATACCTATACATTCTTACTAAGAAAGATGTTGAGTTGTTTTTTTTGGTATGTCGCATCACATATGATTAAGATTTTATATTTCATCTGGTGTGTTGAAATCCTTTATTGAGTACTGAGTATTCCATATTGGGGTCCCTACATGTGCTACTTGTTGCGAATATAATCAATGAAATTATTGGATTTGAGAGTTACGTCCTCTATTGTGTTTGTGTATATGCCCTCTGATCAAACTGAATATACTAGCAGTTGTGTGCCTTATTGTGTTGACAAATATCATTATCAGTGTGCGTGCGGAAAGGAATAGCAATAAATGTGCTAGCAAGCTTTATTTTTTGGTTGTTATTGGCTTGAATATAGGAAAATAAGTGAACAATGGCAATAACATCCACAATTGCTTACAAGAGGAGGCGCCATTACAAATTAGATACTAATGTTATTTGGCTAAACATTTTTCATATTTATTTTGAATTGTTAATCTTGAACCTCCTTTTCAGTAAATGTTATTTCCTTGATTGAGTTCAGAGTTACATTGTGAATTTGGGATAAAGACTGGAGTTTTATTCTCCATATGTATTAATCTAACTTTTATTGAATTTATTCACTGTAGCATTAGACTATTAGTGGTCTGTTACTTACTAATAGTGAATGAGTTAGGGGTGACTTATTGCCTAAAAATAACAGGGCGAGTTTAGAGGGGTAGGTATCTAGTCTTCTACGATAAAATTAGGGCATTTTAGGCTATGGAAGTTTTGTATTTTGACTTTGAGCTGGAGCTTACACCAAGGTTGGGGAAATTTTTCTGTTGCGGGAAATTGGAGGAAGTTTAACTTTTGCCCAATTTTCTGTGTTTTACCATTCTTCTCACCATGTAAGAGAGTGTGTGAAGCTACCGAAACAATTAATGACATAAATGGGTTAGTACAAGTACAAAAAATGTTGGAACATTTTAGAATTGCACTCTCAAGCTTTGTGAAGGTTTTGTGGGTGTACCCGGATAATGGCGCGACACTGAAATTGTTTGGTTACATATATGTTCAGCTCGGTCTGATTTACAAAGGTAAATACTTTTATTAGGAAAGCTACAAATATTGGTCCTTGTTATGCCAAGACATTTCTTTGTCAAGTAGTCTCTCACTTCCTTGCTTTTATTCTTTGTGCTGCCTTCAGTGTCTACTACAAATCAAACCACACACACATGAGCCGAGAAATAGAAGTATCATGACATTTGTTGACTAGTGTTTCATCAACTACAAGTCTATTTGATACCTTGCAACACTTCTGCCATTTTGCCGGGGGAAGTCTTACAAAATGTGAGGAAGAAACTACTGATAACAATGCTAAAAAATGAAATGGCATGGTTTGATCAAGAGATAAATAAGAGCGCTATGGTTGTGCGGAATACAACACTTATGTTAGGTGCCTATACTGCAGGTTTTGTGTTGCAGAGGCACCTTTCCCTCATAGCTATCTTCCTTGTTGTGATCTATGTAAAGGATGTTGTTGCCCATAATTCAGAAAACAAAATAGTTGGTTGTTCACATCCAACCTTGAAACTCCATTCCGGTACCTTTCTAGGAAGGGACAAATCTTTGAAGTGGATGGATAGTTTTTGCACATTATACTTCCTAGGCACTTGGTTTATGGTATGCTTTATAAATTGTAAAGCATGGCAACTCTGATTTCTCTAAAACAGTACAAGTTTTAAGGGTCCTCATCGTCAGGACCTACTGATGCTTCCAAATCTCAGTTTCTAATTGGATCAAAGTTTACACTCAGGGTTGGTCAAAACAATTTCTGCAACTTGTTTGTTCAACAGCGATGCCTTCAGAAAACAACACTTGGGAATTGGTTCAAGAAGAGGCTCAAAGCTCACTCCCTCTGGTCAAGATTAAGAAGGATAAATTTGTACTCAGAAGTCAATTTCCTTATCTCCCAAGGCTTTTCTTCAAGGGGAGGGTAGTGTTGGTTTGGGCCTAAGCTCAACAAATGGGATTGGAAAGTTGAGAGGAAGTGCTGATTTGGCAGTTAATGAGCATAGAAGACGTGATTATAGGAGCATATTTTATTGTTTGTTCAATATCTTATTTGTTCGAAACCTTTGGGTTGTGCAGTGAGAGAATCATCTCTTCTCTAAGGAGCAATAGCTAAGGTTACATGGGTTTTGTCCTCTTTCATACATCTAGTTTCTAATCAACAATACAATTTCTGCTTCTCTTTGATTTGGGTTTCTATAAGAGACATTGATCATTCGACATTATTACATAATATACGATCATAATTTATAAGAAAATACTTTATGGGTTTAACAAAAATGATAGAATATCTGCATATAACATTATATACTGTAGTCTATGATAGGATATTAGCAAAAGTGTCTCGGGAAGAACTTAAAACAAAAACACTGTTAGTATCCTACAAGTATCTCAATATAGAAAAGTATATGTGGGTTATTGGGAAGTATTTGCAAACTATCATAATAATAATTCGTAAAATAAAATATATTTGGGTACTTTTGGGACGCGTATCCAGGGAGTGCCGGTGTCCTATATGGTTTGACACCGACTCTTCCATTTTTGGTGTATCTTAGCTTCATAGATCTTAATCAACAGGCCCGTTGTCTCCTTTTTCTCTTTCCTCTGTCATTATATGTGTAATAAGTTTTCTGCAAAAATATAAGTGAACCTATTCTCCCTACTTTGTGTTTATTAATTCTCTTTTGTTATACATCTCTACCACCAATTTAGAGTGTGACACTCGGAGATGAAGAGGCCAGCCGCAGGGGTGTTCAGAAGACAGTACTGGAGAGGAAAGGCCCATCAACATTTAGTTGTGCAGTTGAGATTATTTCAAAGACACAGTTGCGCATTCACCGCAGCCTTGAAGCAACAGTGGATGCTATTCTTTCAGGTAAGTACCCACCCTGTTGAAATAAACATTGCAGTAGATTTTGATTATTTAGAAGCATGCTCTCTTTTCTTGTTGGTATAGGTCGTCTTCCAAATGTAGAAGTGCGTAAAATGAAGTCTCAAGAGCAGGAAGAGGTTTTACAAAAGGGACCTGTTATTAACAGCCCTCTTGAAAATGGTGGTGAAATTATGCTTGAAGATGCTCCAGAAAGAGCTGATGTCCAAACCAGGCAAGATGAATTACCTTTGATGTTGCCTATCGACGTGTTAGAGGATTCTTGGGAGCACAGATTGCCACTTCGTCTATTTTGTTACGGGGTAAGACATCATCACCCAACAACTGAGTCTAATTTATGAAATGAACATTTATATTATCACCAAGAGATTGCGTTTTTTGCTTGTGTGTTATGTGTTACTTATTTTTATCAATAATATTTATAATGTCAACATAAGTTTGATTTATATTATTGATATGAACAAGTTGTGATCATATTATTTTTTGAAAGCTTCCTTTGATCCAAAGTTGGTAGTCCTATTTGTTTATCGAAATTGTCATCTCCAAAAACACTTAACACATCACTCTTGCTAATACAACTCAAGTCACTAATATTGGTAAAGCCTCTTGTTTCCTGTTCCAAAAGGTCTCTCGTTTATTATGGATTATATTGTTTAAGAAATACAGCATAACTTAATACTTTGAAGACTGAATAAATAATAAACACAAAATAGGTAAAAGTATAAAACAAATATGAAAGGAAGAGGGGGGAGAGCGAGAGAGGAAAGTAAAAGCAAAAATGCAATAAAGTATTTCATCATGAAAGTCTAATCAGGGTGTGGGAGGAAAATGAAATAAAAGGACCAATTTTAACCGAGTCATTGGGTCTTACATGTTTAGCTTCTTTAGTTTTTGGCTAAAACATTTTGTCCCCCAAAGTATGGCAGCATTCGATAGTAGTCCCTGAAAAATATTCCGTCTTTTGGTTCTCATTTCTGAAAATGTGTCAGCTTGGTCCCTAGGCTATAGTTATTTAGAAAGATTGCTTTAGAGACTGTGGAGGGATATGCCAGAAAGTGATAAAGTCTTACAGTGTCGAGTTGAGAAGAATGAATCATAGAAATACCTGCAAGGGAGAATTAGATTGACATATTTTGCAAATGGAGCCGACGTTGACACATTTTTATAAATGAGACAAAAATTCAGTATTTTGGGGAAGTGAAAACATATTTAAGCCATATATTATTTAATGTTTTCTAGTTAATTTTCCTTTATATTTGAAGTTGACAGTTAGATAAACACTGTTTATTACAGGCCTGAATATCTTTTTTCGTCCTGCAAATATATCAATTTTTCTTTTAATCCTTTTTTTTTGTCCGTAAAATATACCACTTTTCACTCTTGCTCTCTATTTTATTTTAATCTATGTAATATTTGTTCATTTTGAAATTAATTCCTTTAATATGTGGACCGTATAAATTTTAGTCTTCATATGATCCATATTTTAGGGATCAGTCAACATGTTGAAAATAGGGTTATGCTAGCAAGTGTTTAGGGTTTAGGGAAGGCAATAAAGGAAATAAGTGATAAGTTTTAGATAGAAAAAGGCGATTTTTAAAGTTTCAATATGCTGAATGCACAATTCCTAAGATAAAGTTTCTGTTTTAAACTTCTTAACAGCCCTCACGACACTTGTTAGCATCGCAGGGTCTAAGTTCAACATGAATAAACAGTACATTGATAAAAACAAAAGTTCAACATGAATAGACAGTAGATTGATAAAAACAATAATAAGGGTCCATGGAATTTTTTTCTATGTTTTTTTAGGGACTAAAAATAAACAATGGCATATTTATTTGGATGAAAAAGACATTCAAGCCTCTATTATAAATTAAAAGTAGTGGTCATGCTTTAACCCTGTTTTCAATTTTATATTTCTTCATTGGCTGATTAACTCACAGAATGCTCAGTAATTATAGATTTTAGAGGCAACTGTTATTCAAGGGGTTAAACAGTTGAAAATGAATGATGCGGACCTTCAATTGACTGATAATATTAGTGAGGCGAATGCTTTACTTGCCTTGCAATCAAAGCTAAAGAAGAATTCAAAGATCCAAGCTGCCTTCAAATCTCATGATATTCCCATTTATGTGACAAAGGTAATAATTATCTAAGATTCTTTTGTTATTTTTGCAACTGTACTTGTCAACATAGTTTACTAAACAATGTTTTTTCCACTCTAGACAAGTTCGGTGGAGCATGTAACAAAAGCCATACGAGCATTACTAAGTGATTATGAAGATGGGTTAATTGTTTTTGGATCAATTGATAAGATAAAAGATTCTGAGAAGGCTGATGCTTTGGAGGTAATATAGATATTGTAGTTTTGATTTATTTCTATCCACTATTCCTTCTGGCTTTTGGTTGATGTCGATGGAACAAATCCATGCTCAAAATCCTTAAGTTGTCTGGGAAATATGAAATAGATTCAGTAACAAAACCAGTTGAGCTGTTTGAAATTCTGATTCAGCATAATTTCCTTTCATTCTGGCTAACCACGGTATCCTTGCTCACTATTTTAGCTTCATACCTTGAGTTTTGAAGTTTTTTGTACCTTGAAATACAACAGATATCAGAATTAAGCATGCTTTGGAGTTAAGATAGATATTTTGATTATGATTTATTTCTATCCACTATTCTTTTAGGTTTTTTGTTTTCTTTTGAAGTTGATGGAGATGGAAGAAATCCATGCTCAAAATTGCTATGCTGTGTGAGAAAAACATGGCCAAGTCCTAATTTCAGTAACAAAACCATTTTAGCCAGTTGGAATGTTGAGTGTTGATGGGGATGCCTCTAGTTAAAGAGTAAAATTTTATCTGAGGCCTTAGAGGGTAAAAATAATATGGGTTAAATAAGTTTTTTGTCCTTTTAATATCTCAAATTTCGTTTTTAGTCCCTATAAAACAATTTCAACAGACATTGGTCCTCAAATGTTTTTCGTCATGACATTGGTCCATGTTAAGTTAACTCATGTGTACCCTTCATATTTTTGAATGAATTTTTACGTAGTGTGAATTAAATTTAGAATACTTTAACAAAGTATGAATTAAATTTCAATTTTTGAGCGCTAATAACATAAAAATTCATATTTAATTCATCCCTTCGTTAAAAACATTAAAACTTTTGCAAGGGAGATTCTATAATGTACTAAACATGACTAATATAAATGTTTCAAAATTTTGAAGGACACACAAGAGTTTACTTAAAAGTAGGGGTGGCGATAGAAAATATTTGGGGGACTAAAACCCGATAAAAATATTTAAGGGACTAAAAAGTGAAATTTGAAAATTTGAAAATTTGATAGGGACCAAAAACTGATTTAACCCCATTCTGGTTGGTATACTTGAAATTATTGCTGAATGAGGAAACTGAGTAAAGGATACTTTAGTTTGACAATAGGGCAGGGAAAATTGACTGAGATGACTTTAATTTTCATGTTGAAAGGCGGAGTTCTGATAGGGGCCTTAGATCCCAATAATAAATAATATATTCCAGGAAATGGATCAGGTACTGGATTCGGGGTGCGCTGGAAGGTATGTTCTAGAATGAAGAAAGAGAGCAGCAAGGAAAATGGGGTTAGTTATTGATGTGGCTGTAGGATCCACCTGTGTGGGGATTCTGTTATGGGAAAGAAATAAATGTATGAGGGGGGGTTAGTAGTTTAGAGGAATCCAAATTCCAAACATAGTAGCAATAGAATAACTGTTTTCAGTTGGACAGGAATATTCTTGCTGAGGAGCATTGGCTCTGACTGTTATCATTTTCTTGTAAGAGCAATTCTGCTACTTTTCTTTTGTTAATCAATTCAATCAACCGATGTTAATCCCGGATTCCTAACATGTTCCCTTAGTTAAGTTTGGTGCCAGCACTGCCATGGCCGTAGCAACAACAGTAAATGACACCATAATGAGGAAGTGATTATGACGTCAAGGAAGTCCAAGCTGCCTTTTTCCTTTCTTTTTGTGAAGCCCATATCTGACGATTAATTATTATTTATATTATGACATGACGTATAATTACCAAATACATTGCCAAAATGTTTCCTGTAATCTTCAGCTTGGACTATAAGACACACCTGTGATATTTTTTACAGCTGAAAATGGACACTTACATTGAAGAGATTCATGATAACATTCTCATTTCAGGAGGCAAGAATGGCTATAGAGCATGAAGTGATTCCTAAGGGAGAACCTGTGGATCTACTACCAAGGTCATATCAGGTAGTATCACTTCAGCTGGACCTTGTTCGTAGCTATCAACTAGAAGCAAGGAGAATCTGTCGAGAGTCAGATGTACATCATCTGCGCATCCTGCCATCCCATTATGGGTCGGATGAAATGATAACTAGTGAAACTTCCGAGTTCGATGATGAAAGTGAATTTGATGATTTTACCTCCTCCAATGGCAGTTCCAATGGCTCACTGAACAACTTCGATAGATTGCCTTTACTGCCTGAGTAGTTAACATGTTCGCTTGATTGCATATGTTATATATCTTGGACTAAACTTACCTATGGTACTGTAGTAGGTGCTGTTCTTTAGTAAATATTTATAATGTTTATAACTGTCTATAATTCCCTTAAAGCACATAATTCTCTCAACATTTCATATCTACATGCCATACTTATGAGTAGAGAACAACATCTATGGTATTTTATGTAAGTTTTATCTTGTGTATTATACCTTATGAGTAAGTTACTTTTGTAAAAATCACTTTTTATAAATACATGCTTGTGACTAATAAGAATCTCTTTTGCCTTGCATTGTCTTATCGTTTGTATACTTGCGCATACTTTATCTTACATGGAGAGTAATATCCGCACACCAATAAGTTACAGATAGACCACTAAATAAAATATAATCATAATGGCTGGATAGCTACCCGAAGGAAATGCTAGTACACTCCATTGGCATTAGAGATCCTCCACATTTATCAATATTTTGTATCCCTTTTCTTTGAAATACGTTTCTGTTTTGGCAAAAAATGATCATCGTGGCTTTCTGCTTTTATAGAACTCAAAAATCCCATTTTTTATGAACCGCAACTGCGCATCGCACATACCTTTGCACATCGCGTATTAGGCAGTAGCCGAAACATTCTGGGTCTTCAATCTTGTGCGTTGTGCAGTTTTCATGCACATTGTGCAGCTTTTCTCTGCTTCACATAAATTGCATTTTTCACCGTTTTATTGGGTTAATTGGACTTTTGTGTCTTCTGAAAGTTTTAGATATGAATGTTAGCTTTCAAATGCCATTGGTCTCACTCCATTCGGATGCCTAGAACTCAAGCTATAATTAAAATACCACACAAAGATCATGTAGAGATCAACATGCCTTACTCGTGTTCTTTTACTCTTTTTCTCAAAAGATACTTGATTGATCTAGTAAAAACCATAGCACCAACAGAGAGTTGTTTGGTTAGGTGAATTCGAGCCGGTTTCAAGGTCTTCTTTGCAAATTTTCATTACAATGCTAATTTATTCTCTTCCTGTTGAACCTTACTAAAACAAACTTAATAACGACTCAAATGATTGTAAAATGACTCAAACGATTATAAAAGGATTCCTAAATGACACAAAAAATATGATATGACAAACTGTCATTAAGTTTGATTCCTGCAAAACTGCCGTCAAGTTTAAATATATTTTTCGCTCCTATAAAATGACAAATTTAATAAAAAATGACGAGTGCGAAAGTTGAATTCAAGATCATTACTTAACATCAAGATACTTAACCACTCTAACAATTGCATGATTCTTATATTTATTATAGGCTGTTTTGATTTTGGTCTTTGTAATATTGTTTTAAAATAAACCCTTACAAAAATTTATGTCTTTTCAGATGATTTGACAGTTTTCATCTCAGGTGGCAGTTTTTTTTTTTTTTT
>Ga0228710_1009172_pt1 | contig 13860 bp, 8 predicted proteins | sample MedpolnodulmetaG_FD_177995 | JGI IMG/M metagenome (GOLD analysis project Ga0228710, IMG submission 177995) | Root nodule microbial communities from Medicago polymorpha collected in Santa Monica, California, United States - pink nodules | ecosystem: Host-associated > Plants > Roots > Nodule...
CTTTTTAACTTGATTTTAATGTTGAAAACAAAAAATTATATTGTATCGAAAAAACCGCACTAACCGATCCAACCCAAACCGCATTGGTTTGGTTTGGTTCGGATTCTATTTTTAAAGTCAACCGAACCAAACCAAACCGCTTGATTTTTTATCTCGCGGTTCGGATGACTTTTACGCTCAAAACTGAACCAAACCGCATCGTGAAATCAATTTTTATGAATAATGCTAACAACATCTATTTTATCATGAATAATGCTAACAACATCTATTTTAACAGATTTTTTTATAACACTTATTCTTTTATTAGATGAAATACAGATGAATATGACCACCTTATGTAAAACTATTTCTAAAGTGGTGTGACACACATGTATTTTATTCAATAAAAGAGTGAACATTAAAAAAAATGTTAAACTAATTTTTGTTAATTACCCTACTCCGTGAAAGATAAGAAGAAAAAAATTAAGAGATAATGATTGAACTGATTAATTTTGCATTGTCTACAAGAAACATATAAATTAGGATTGCATACCTTAATGGTAGGATAAGAAATGATCTGAAGGATAAGAAGTGATCTGAAGAGGACCCACTGCAATGATAAATGTCCACATAACATATTTGTAGCACTTGAACATTTCCAATAATGTCTTATTCACCGAAGGTTGAATCTTGTATTTGTTCAACTTTTTGTATCCACTGAGCTCGATCAATATAAATGGAATAGGAGCTATAGAATAAAACAAACACAAGAATAGAGTGTTGTGGCAATGAAGAACAAAGTCAGATTTTTTGTCAGAGTAATTGAACCATAATGTCTCAGCAAAAGTGAGATTTCTTCCAAGTGCATATTTTGATTCTTCAAGGGTTTGGTATGGGATCATAGTGAGAGAAGTTGGAGGAAAAGGTAGAGGTGTAAGGAGTTGACCAAGAGAAATAGAATTTTGGAAGCTTATAAGGATGGAGAGAAATATGTGTGTTTATGTGTAACTAAGTAAGATTATTTATAGTTGTTTAAAATATGATTTTATATACGAAAATGATTCTTAAACACCCAAATATCAATCTACTACTAGAAGAAAAAAAAGGAAGAGAGTGAAATAATATATATATTAAGTTAGTAACGTAATAGTAAGATCGAAATGATATATATAATAAGTTAGTGATGCGGTAGTAAGATAGAGATAGAAAAAAAAAATAAAGCGTTGAATGTGTATAAGAAAATTGAGTTGTACAAATATAAGTGCTCTTTTGTATTTTTTTTTTGAAGAGGCTAAAATGAAATATATTACGACGACATTTGGCCCTCCTAGCACAAGGAATGCTTAGGAAGAAACACCAAAAAATACAGAGAAAGTGTCAGTAATATTTATAAGGCACCACCGATTGCCTAAAACAAAAAACAAAAGAAAGAAACCAACAATTAGCCTATACCGAGAATGGTAAACGGATTGAGCCACCAACCATGATAATTGAAGGGAAGAGAAACGATCCTCACCTTCAACCACCTAAAGGTTACCGCCTTAATCTTGTCCACCACCTGAGAAATAGAACTTTCTACTGTATTAAAAATTATGTTGTTTCTTTCTTTCCATAACTCTCACGTTGTTGCAAACCAAATCACCTGTAATATCGATTGCCTCGACTTAGTAGCACCGCTAATATGACTGAATTGAATAAAATGATCTGCCACATTGGCAGGCATAACCGCAGAAACACCAACCCACCGATAAATATGGTTCCAAACAGAGCCAAAGAAAATACAGTGTAAAAATAAGTGAGGAGATATTTCGAACAAACCACAACCTCCAACATAAGATTGAGAATCTACATCAATGATTCGACGGCGAAAGGATTCCTTGGTCGATAGTCTATCTCGACACAAACGCCACGCAAATAAAGCCACCTTCATAGGAACGTCCTCATGCCAAATGTCAGGTAAGTGGACCTCAGAAGCAAGATGAAACTGCTCATTCAAAAACTTGTAACCACTACGAACAGTGTAATTAGAAGATGAATCCAACCTCCAACACCATCTATCATTCCTAGTAACCTGCAAGTTAATATTTTCAAGTAAAAGCCTAAGTTCCCCTACCAACTCCTCCTCCCAGGCAAACAACCTACGTCTCCAAAGCCACGCTCCACCCTCTAACCCCCGCCCTAAACTGCACATCGCAGTCACTGTCACCTCCTTCAGCGTCGACAAATCAAGTAATCTACTAAATATGTCCCTTAACGACACACCACCCACCCAGACATCAGTCCAAAAAAGAGTATTATTACCGTCGCCAACAGAGCGACTAACATGACTATTGAACCAAACATCCTCACGCAACAGCCAAATGTCCCTCCACCACAGGGAGCCATCGCGGCCCCCCTGACATATGCAACCATCCTCCACACCATATTGTGCCGACAACACCCTATACCACAAGCTATCCCTATCCACCAGCAACCTCCAACACCACTTCCCTAATAAAGCAATGTTAAACTCCCTAATTCTCCTTACCCCCAAACCTTCAACCTCCTGACTCCGACAAATAGACTGCCAGTCAACCCAAATAATTTTCATGTGGTCTACACTCCTCCCCCCCCCAAGGAAATTATTTAAAATAGATTCAATAGAGGAGACAATACCTGATGAAGCCTTGAAAAAAGAAGGGTTAATAGGTCTTTACCCCCCTGTAATATAGGTCATTTCCGGTTTTCCCCCCTGTAAAATATTTTTTTTGATTTACCCCCTGTAAAATATTTTTGTTTTAATTTACCCTCCTAATAGGCCAAACAAAAACGAAAAAATTCTTAAAAAATAAAATAAAATTGGTTTTTGTTTGGCCTATTAGGGGGGTAAATCAAAACAAAAATATTTTACAGGGGGGTGAATTAAAAAAAATATTTTACAGGGGAAAAACCGGAAATGACCTATATTACAGGGGGGTAAAGACTTATTAACCCAAAAAAGAATGAGCATATACAGGCAGAGATGACATGACAGACTTCAGCAAAACCAGGCGACCTCCCAAAGACAAATACCTCGACCTCCAACCCGACAGTCTAGAGTTTATACGACGAATGAGAGGGTCCCAAAACGACAACTGACGAGCGTTACCACCAATAGGCATACCAAGATACATGAACAGAATAGACCCAACCTTACAATTTAAGACTAACGTTGCCTCAACCAACCAGGAGCCTGTAACATTCACCCCTACCAACATACTTTTAGAGAAATTCACCTTTAACCCAGACAATTCTTCAAAAAGCAAAAGAATAGCTCGAATAGATCGAATGTTGGCCCACGATTTTTCTCCCAAAATTAAAGTGTCGTTGGCAAATTGCAAGTGCGACACTACCATGTTGTAACGCCTTCCTACTTTGTAGCCATTAAAGAGGTTGTTGACAGACAAAGATTCCATCAAAATATGAAACCCCTCAACAGCGAGAAGAAACAAAAAAGGCGAAAAAGGATCACCTTGCCTCAACCCCCTTTCAAAAGAGATTTCGTCTGTTGGAGACCCATTTACTAAGACTGAAGTTGTAGCAGTCCCAACACATTCTTTTATCCACTTACGCCACAAAGTCGGAAACCCCATCTTCAACACAACTTCCTCCAAATAGTTCCAGTCAATGGAGTCATATGCTTTTTCAAAATCAACCTTAAAAAGAATCAACTCCTTCTTACATTTTCTAGCTTCATCGACAACCTCATTAGCCACCAAAATCCCATCAAGAATCTGACGACCTTTAATAAAAGCTGTCTGTGTATCAGAAATAACAGAGCCAATTATCAAACGCAACCTATTTGCAAGAACCTTCGCCAAAATTTTGTATAAACTACCGACCAACGATATCGGCCGAAAATCATTAAGACTTTGAGGGTTATCGACCTTAGGAATACGCGCAATAAAAGTACTATTTATCCCCTTGGTCAGCTTGCCGTTCCTATGAAATTCCACCAAAAAACGCATCACATCTTCCTTCAACATGTCCCAAAACTCCTCAATAAAACCGAAAGTAATTCCATCTGGCCCCAGACATTTAAAATTATCACAATCCCACACAACATCCTTTACCTCATCAGTCCAAAAAGGCTTAATCAAGGCTGCCCCTTCTCGACAAGATAACAAATGAAACTGCAACCCATCCATACTAGGCCGACTTGCACTGCGGAATTTAAAATGAGATGAAAAATGAGTTAGTACCGCCGCACGAACATTTTCAACCCCTTCAACCAACATACCATCAACAAGAAAGAACGGAATGGCATTTCTACGCCTACGACAAGACATGATCCCATGTAAGAACTTTGAATTTGCGTCCCCTTCTCGTAACCATTGCATACGCGATTGTTGCTAACAAATACTAGCATTAACCCTTGAAAGAGAGAACAACTCCTCTGAAAAATCATGCAACTCATCTATCTCGCCATCTAACAAGACCAAATTCTCACCCTTAACCTCAAGAGCTGAAATTCGATCTTTTAAATTTGAAATACGAGACGGAATATTTTTTGCGTGACGCTGATGCCACTCTTTTAAAGATAATTTAATCAGTTTCAATTTTTCTTTCAGAACATTACCACCCCAGCCTTCTAACTGAAAAGAATTCCACTTCTCTCGAACAAAAGAATTAAAACCTGTGAAATTCTCCCAACATTTTAACATACGAACCGGCCGAGGTCCCCAATTTTCCTCATCAATACAGAGTTGCAACAGACAATGATCAGACAAGCCTCTAGCTGAAGCCAACTGAAAACAATTTGGCCATGTCAGACACCACCTTTCTGATAACAAGAAGCGATTGAGACGGCTGATAGACTTCCCGTCCCCCCGGTACCACGTGTATCTGCGGCCCCAGAGAGGTAAATCCACCAAACAAGAATCAACAATTAACTGATTAAAATTCACGCTAGCAGATGGTATCACGCCACTTCCCACACTCCTATGTTCCTCCACATAACGAACAGCATTAAAATCCCCACACACACAGACATTTTGATCATGCAGAGATGCAAACCGAGCTGCCAAAGTTTGCCAAAGAACTTGTTGTCGATTAGAGTCACAGGGGGCATAAACATTAAAAATAGTAAACTCATCTTCTGACTTCACAAAGCGACCTTGAATCCCTAACACGTGCTCAAAGAATATAGTAGACCACACCTCAACCTCCTTGTTGTCCAAAAGCGTTAATAAGCCTCCGGAGGCTCCCATCGAAGGTTGATAAGAAAAATTGACATAAGTGTTGTTCCATAGAGAATTACGCACCATATTATTACAGACTGCTAGCTTCGTTTCTTGTATACAAAGAATTAACGGGCATTTCTCACTCACCACCACACACCACGACCGCTCCACCCACCACCACCTCCCAACCGCCACTCATCCTACACCCCTCTCCCTTCTCCCTCTTTATTTTTTCTTCCCGCCCCCGACAACACATCAAACATATTATTTTTGTCTCCTTTAAAATTCAAACCCACCATCTTGCCTATTCCTCGAACATCATCTGACTTTACCCTATCGCTACCATGAACAACCAACCAATTAGACCAGTCATTATTATTCACAGACGCCTGAGAACCACTTTGAGTAGAGTTATCAGGCACAGAAACATTCGCTTGAGAACCGCTAGACACCAACTTCCGCTTTTTAATATTCTTACGCAAAGCCTGGAGCACTTCCTTTCTATCAGCGTCAGACATATGCGCAATATGCTTCAAACGACGAGCACAGTGCCGCAAATAACCCCCACCCTTCTTCTTAGAACCTCTAGGGGCAGCAGCAATAACTTTTCTTGTATCTTTTGATTGAAGTGAAGTTGCTTTCCCTGCTTCCACTCTCTTGTGCCTATTGACCCATTCTAAGCTCCACGAACCAGCCTTAATATTCCGAAGTCTGCCCGGAGGACATGAGGAAGTTCGCTTCACTAGACGCTTATCAACACTTGGAAAATGACGCTGCACAACATCAGCCCCTTCATCAAAAATATATTAATATTTGGGCAATTCTTACTTGGTCACAACCCCAAATCAAAAATATTTGGGCACATATACATAAATGGAGAGAATTAAAAGAAAAATAAATTATTTAAAAAAAAGAAAAATAAATTAGTCACATCATTTTTTACTTGTATCTTTAAATTTTTATTATCAACGTGTGTGTGCCTAAGTCATTTTTGTTTGTATTTATGACCAACTTAGACTTTCTAATTAATATTGGTTGTGTTAGTATTTTAGATTTTTCATAACCATTTGTATTTAATAAAAGAGTGAGTGTGTGTTTATACACCATCATTTAACAATGATTAATTTTTATCAAAAAACATGTGAAATATATAAAATAAAATAAAAATCATAAGATGAATTCTTCCATTTCAACCAATTTTTTTTCTTCATATAAGTAAACATGAGTTTAAATATAATTATTGTATAAATATTTATTAATGTGTAATGGACATGGTGATAAGGAGGACCCAAAATGAGGTCCAACCGTGAACTGATTTTTTATTTTTAATTCTCCGCCCTATTTGTTAAGCTTCTGTGATTTCAAAATTTACCCTTATCTGAATCATACAATTTGAACGAGGTTCCTAATGAGTTGTGTATTTTGGTACATTCGAATTGACCAAACCTAAAGGCATATGGGGACAACAAAAAGTAGACACCAAACGGAAAATAACATAATAAGAAAATGATGTTACAATTAATTCACTGATCATACACTCAAAGTTACTATTATAAGTAAAAATCAATATTTAAATTTATTTGTTAAATGATTTATGTAATTTATAATAAATTCTAGGTTTAAATGTGTGTTTAGTCCTGTACATTCGCCCAATTTTGACATTGGTCCCTGCGCTTTTTTTTGTTTGACATTGGTTCCCTGCACTTTCTAAAACTTTTGGCTTTAATCCTTCTGTTAACTCTCAGTTAAAAAAAAATCCAAAACTAACGGTGTGCCACGTGGCACACTAAAAGACAAAAAATAAATCAAAAAAATTTATTATTATTTTATTCATTATATTTTTATCTAAAAATATCATTAGTCCCTGCACTTTCAATACTTTTTTGATATTGGTCATGCACTTCGGTATTGGTCCTTCAGCCTGTTTTTTTTACAAAAAAACTATCAATGATATTATTATTTTGTTTAGGCTTAAATGCACTTTTCACCCCCTATGTTTCAAAAAGTTGCGATTTTGGCCCCCTTTAAAAAAATGGATATTTTGACCCCCCAACTTTTGGTTCTCTTTTGATTAGTTGATTTTGTTGGAGATTATGTCAATTTATCAGTCTCTAATGGTGTAAACTGGCATGGGTATAGAAGGATGCTGATAAGTGGAGTTCAAACTAGCATGGTGTAACTTTTGGCCCCCCTAAAGAATGACCACTTATCAGTTTGGACTCCACTTATCATGCCAGTTTGGACACCATGCAAGTTTAGACACCATGCAAGTTTGGACTCCACTTATCAGCATCCGTCTATCTCCATGCCAGTTTACACCATTAGAGACTAAGAAATTGACATAAAATCAGCTAATCAAAAGAAGTCCAAAAGTATCAATTTTTTTTAAAGGGGGCCAAAATCGCAACTTTTTGAAACATAAGCGGTGAAAAGTGCATTTAAACCTTTTGTTTATTACTTTTATTGAAAATAATTATAAAAAAAAAATAAAGCTTTTAAAGAAATTTTTTTTAAAGAATTATTAAAAAATCATTTTTGAAAAATGATTGGTCCACGTGATTAGTTTTTTTAATGCACAAAAATGATTTTTTTAATAATTATTTTAAAAATTATTCTTATTCTTTAAAAACTTTATTTTATTTTTTATAATTACTCTCAATAAAAATAATAAACAAAATAATAATATCATTGATAGTTTTTTTGTAAGAAAAAATGCCTCAAGGACCATTACCAAAGTGCAGGGATCAATATCAAAAAGTATTTAAAGTGTAAGGACTAATGATATTTTTAGACAAAAAAAAAGTAATGAATAAAATAATAATAATTTTTTTTGAATATTTTTTATCTTTTAGTGTGCCACGTGGCGTGGAATGATTGGTCCAACTGACACACCGTTAATTTTGGATTTTTTTTTAACTGAGAGTTAACATAAGGACTAAAGTCAAAAGTTTAAGAAAGTGGAGGGATTAATGCCAAACAAAAAAAGCGCAGAGACCAATTTTAAAATGACTGAAAGTGTAGGGACCAAACACACATTTAAACCTAAATTCTAAATTGTAGATTTTTATTTATAACAATGACCGAAGAGTATATATATTTTCACATATCATCGTGGAGTTTGTGGCATAATCCTCATCATCGTGTATCATTTTTCCATACCACATGGTTTTTTAGGTTGTACATCAAGTTTACTCTACAAACACATTCTATAAAAATATGGTAATTAACGTGCCTCTCCTTTGAGATTTTTTTTTTCTTCCCATATTGGAGTAGTCAGTTGTGGGAAGTAACAGACGGTTGTCTTTTAGATATATACTTGTAACAAAGATTATGATATTTAGTATGTCTTTGGCAACACGTTTAGGTAGCCAAACATGCTTTTACTTTTTCAAACATGGCTTTCATATTTTTTTTGTCTTGTTTGGGTGAATGAAAAGTGCGTCCAAGAAACTCGATTTTGATCTCAAAACGCCAGTACAACTGAAGCTGGTGTTCTTAACTTCTACTTTTATGAAACTCGATTTTGATTTCAATGACATGTATAGTAACCAATATACCCATGTTTTCTTCTCCAATTTCCTACCAATAAACATATTTCTTCTTCTTCTTCTTCCTTAAAAAGAACATCTTTCTTCTTCTTTATTTTTGCAGATCTATCCTAATTTTGTCGAATTTGCAAATGAAACAGAGAGACGAGGGCAAAAAAATAAATAATAATATAACTTAAAACAAAGAAAATGTACCGAAAGACTGCAGATCTGTTCTTAAATGGTGAGTGATGGAGAAATGGTATGAGAGAAAAATAGTGAAATGGGGAAGAAGAAAGGTTAGAAGAGTGGGCGGTGGAGAAAAAGATGGAAATAGGTAGAAGTGTAATGAAGCTTCTCAAGAAATAGAAGAAGGGAGACGTGATGGAGTATTAAAAATAACTCAATTGATCAATTATTTTTTTTAAAGAAAACTCATAAATTTTCTTTAAAAAAACTCTTATAATCTGAAATTACTTTTAAATAAATTTGTGAACCAACAAAATCCATTTTTGATTTTAGATAAGTTCAAATAATTATTTCAAGTAAGAATGAGATATTTAGTTTTAATTAAAAGGATAATTTAGTCATTGCACATTCAAAATCAAGTTTGATTCAAACTATCCAAACAACATCAACTCATAAGAATCAATTCTATTAAAGTGAATCCAAACATAATCAATTCACATTTAACTCGCTTTTAACCAAACTCAATTCTCATCACTGTCAAACCAAACACACACTTACACAAATGTGTGTTTGGTTGTGTAGAGGAAATTAAAATATGTTCTAGTAAATGGGATAGAGAAGTGTGTGTTTAATTAAAAATGGGACATAATTAAATACCAGAACATATTTACTTTAATTGTAGATAATGGAATAGTTAAATTTGATGAAATTCAATAAATGAAGGTATGTTAGTGAAAAATAATAATAAATGTTACATTAATATTTTAAAGTGACAATTATTCGAAGACAAAAAAGAATAAATTAAGGTGATAATTAGAACGGGACAGCTTAGGTTGTGTTTGATAAAAAATAACGAATATTGATACACAAGTTTATAGTGGATGACTTCTATACTAATTTTAGCTTATAGCATATAAATTAATTGATTGAATTTGTAGTATTTAGTAGAATTAACGGTTGAAATAGGTTATAAATATAAAATTACACAAAAAGTGTACATTTAATTAATAATTATTTTTTTCAATTAAAATTGTCAAAAGAGATGCAAAAAATTGGCCAAGCAAATTTAGATAGTATTTTGCAGTTAAATTACTATTGGACAGCAATAGAATTAGCTTCCAAATCCAACATCGTGTAATTAAGATCTTCTAGCTATATTATATACCTTTGTTTTGACTTTTATTTTAAGGGTAAAAAAAGTGGTTTGGTGGTTTCAAATTCCAAATGCTTGCTCTAAAATCATTTGTTAGAATGAAGGGTGTTTTTTTTTGGGTTACAGAATGAAAGATGTTTTAGGTAGTTCATGTGTTAATATTTGGAGATGTGATCAACAACGTATCTCTCCTTGAGAGTTTTGGCTTTAAAAAAATAGATTTTGTATTAGAAAAATCTAGAGATTATTTTTAGAGATTTTTAAAAAAAAAATCTGAAGCTATTTGTGTTTGTTTACTATTTAAAAAATCATTTTTTGTAAGGATAAAAATAATGATTTTTAACTAGTTCATGTATTACCTCATTGTTTTTAAAAAAAATAGATTTTGAAAAAAAGCTAATTATTTTAGAGTGAAATTATTTTATTTTTTTTGATAAAATGGTGTCTATAAAAATCCTAAACAAACACTTAAAAATGACAAAAGTGACTTTTTTCCTAAAATAATCCAAAACAAACGCACCCTAAGTATCATTGTGGGGTTTAAAGTCAAATTTTGAATCAATTGGGCCCAGAAAACGATTGTTTGTTTCAATAATTTAGGCCCACTTGTCGGGCTGTTTTATACCAAACCAGAAAACAAAAAAACCAAAAAAAAATTATAAAAAACGCCGCTGCCGGGGATCGAACCCGGGTCACCCGCGTGACAGGCGGGAATACTTACCACTATACTACAACGACTTTGATGTTCATTGTCTGGACATTTAAATAATTATAGTTGTATTGTTTTCAGATTTTTGAAGAATGAATATAAAGGCCAGAAAGAAAAAAAGGTGAGCATTGTAGTATTTTAAATTGAAATTTCTTTCTTTAAAGTTTTTTTTTTTTTTTTAAGGATTCATTAAAGTATGTTATTAAATAGTTATTTATATTTTTAACATTTGCTATGTATGTAGACAAAATATATATAGACTAATTATCATACTAACGACTCTTTTAAAAACTTTATAAATCTTAAAATATTTATAGAAAGCTAAGAAAAAGATCTTTGAGTACTACATTGAATTGGACCATGATACATGCTTTGTAAAGGGAATATATACTATATATTAAAAAACATAATTTGTAACTAACTAAGGTTGAGTCTAACGGAAGAGGTTGTGACTTCCACAATATATGATAAACTAAAATTTAAATCTTAACCGGAAGTTGCACCCAAACTTCTATGGCATTAGAAAAGTAAGATTAATTGTTGATCTCTAATGAATATGCCTATTTTGAAATATTTCTTGGTTTCTAATGAACTAGATAATAGTTACAATGTTAATTATACTAACTTTAATCACCACCTTACACAAGGGAGTCTAATTTCTATCACAGCTATGTCATATGTCTTCAATAGAAGTAAATTAAGAGTAGTATTATTGATGTAACATACCATGACCAAATTTTGATTGCAAATTCACATTCAAAAAACAATGGAAGGTTGACTCAGAATGGGATAAGCAACAACTGCACATAGTAGGCAAATAACAACCTCTATCATGAGTAGGAACTCTACCACGCATAAGTTTCAATACTAAGAGAATCATAATATCGTTATTGTACACACACTTTCTAGAAATCAAGGTAACATTTCTTAAACTTTTGGTTTCAATGAGAATATAAATTTATAGATAGTTAGGTCGATATTTCTCATTCAATAATGTATATGAATTTTGGTTCTCTCATTTTCCTTCCTCATTTTTTCTCAGGTTAGGAAATTTGCTCCAAGATTGATAGTTCTATCCATTTTAGGGTGGAGAAACTAGAATTGCTTCAGAATTCTCACTGGGATGTAAGTAAAATGGAGAAGAAGAATTCATTGTAGATTCTTCCATAGTAGGTTGTTGAGAAAGAGAACGAGAACTTTTTTTTTTAATGACAAATATATATTATATAAAATATAAAAGGAAGAAATCTTCTATAAGAGTCCAAACATATATACAAATTTGAGTACAAGAAGTACTCGGGTCAAACGATAACAAAAACAAATAAATCGTCCCACAGAAAAACAAGAGCAAAAACTAAAACCACAACAGAAACATAAAACTCCTAACAGAAACACCCAATGACGCCGTGTTGGATTAATTATTTAATTAATCAATTATGGATTGGCAATAATCAATTATTATAAGTTAATATTATATTAAATTATGGTCTATTGTGTTAAGCACTAATTAATTGATGAATATGTATGATTGATCTATTCTTTCTAAATGGACCGTGATGGGTTGGACCATTTAGCTAAGCCCAATGAGAGGTCCCTGCCCTCAACCGTTTAGCTATTTAAACGTCATCCCATCAGACGGTTAAGCATTCTGAACATATATTCTGGTGCTAAACGGAATGAGGGTAGTCATCCCTCTCATCCTTCTGACAGTTATCCTTCATCAACATAATTCAAAGGTACACAATTCTTCTTCCTCTTTACTATTGATAATATGTTATAACTTGTATCTATTGATCCATGGCTAAACACTAAAACTTTTATCAGGCCAAACAAGAAAAAGACCATAAGCAGAATCCCTCAGTCAACCAACCCATAAACAAATCCGCCACAAGACACTTAACTGTGCCAACATGTTTCACAAGTGCCAACATGTTTCACAAGAGAGCTAGAATGATTTGAACTAACCCATGTTTATCCTTGTGTCCAACCTTTTGACCACCTTAAAATTTAGCGATGTGGTAAGTTTTCGTTGTTGTGGAAGTCATGTGGTCAAATATCGGCGGATTTAATTTTTCATTATTACACAATGTAACCAATAAAATCCTCTAAAAAAAACAAATTCTAACCCATAAAATAATCTCAGCAATACGATATTTTTTAAACAAATGTCAGTATTATGTTGGAGTGAGGATGGAACCTTGTTCTTCTTATCATACAATTCCTTAACGTCTCCACCTCAACCAACAAATTAATTTTATAACCTAAAAGTACAGTTATTAACCATACAATACAGTGATAAAGTAAGTAGAGATCAAAATGCAAGAAAATCTGTTCAAATTTAATATCGGGAAAATGAGTTTTGATTTGGAGGCCTATTTACTAATAAGAAAAATGATTTTTTTTGAAGTAAATTACACTAAAATAACAAATGTATTAATTCTAACAAATTATCGATGATTTTCTTACTCTTATTCAAGGTTGATCCAACTAAATTCGAGGCCATGTTCAAATATTAAAAATGAACCGCTAATAAAAAACATTTTTTTTAAGAAAGAGTCATCCTCTTGTAAATAATATAAAAAATAGTCATATTTTTTTGAGGGGGAAAAAATAGTCATCCTTGTAAGTTGTAACTAGTATAAAAAAGAGTCATTATTGTTGTATATTGGCTTCAAATTGGATTTGCAGGAAACCTAAAATCGCGGCACGATTTGAGGCACCGTGGCACGATTTTGTTGGCAGGAGCAAGGATCCATGAGATGGAAAATCGTGGCACGATTTGGGAAATCGTGACACGATTAGGCTACTTCCTCACCAAGTTTCCCTTGAAAGCGACTATTCACAACGATTACCTAGAGAAAATCGCGGCACGGTTGGTCAAAATCGTGACGCGATTTTGGACAGTTGTGACTAGTATTTAAGTGGTTCTGCAGATTTTTTTTTGAAGAGGGCTGAAGTTAGAGGCCTAGGGTTCACAAAGGAGGGAACTTGAGAGTTGAGTACCTTTGTAGGGAGGGTCTCTAGGGTTGGGATAAACATTGTAAACACCTTGGGTAGTGAGATTGAATCATTGGAAGGATCCAAAGCTTCCTTTGTGTATTC
>Ga0228710_1009174_pt1 | contig 13857 bp, 7 predicted proteins | sample MedpolnodulmetaG_FD_177995 | JGI IMG/M metagenome (GOLD analysis project Ga0228710, IMG submission 177995) | Root nodule microbial communities from Medicago polymorpha collected in Santa Monica, California, United States - pink nodules | ecosystem: Host-associated > Plants > Roots > Nodule...
TGTTATAAATATTAATAGTGGATGTCCAAATAGCAAACGGGTTAATGGGCCATACCACTAGGTTATTGGGCTTAGTTTATATGCTACTCTATTTCCCTATAAATAGAGCTCATTGTAACATTCATAAAGATATCAATGAATAAGAATACTTCTCCATATTCTCTCTTCTCCTTCTCTCTATTACTATCTCTGTTTACTTATATTCATAACAGACACAATATTTTAAATTATGTTCCATTATGCGTGACAATTTATCAACATGAAAAAAAAAATTCTTTCTACAAATAAATTTGTTGATAAATCGAAGACTCAAGTTAGATCCTTTCAGGGGCTCTTAATTGATAGGTTTAATGTCTCAAATCTTTGCTTACAATGTAAGAAACACGTAATAGTGGACAAACGAAAATGCAGAAAAGTAAGAATAAATGTAAAAGAAAATGATGATATTATTACAGACCGATTAAGTTACATACTTCGTTTGATCAACAACCAATAAAATGTTTTATCTTAGGTGGATGAATGTGTAATATAGCAGACTAATTTCCATAATAGAAATGAACTCTCTAACATGATGAATGAGTCTCCTATTCATAGGAAAGAGAAGAAACTAACTTAAGTTTGCATCTATGACACATGTCTTCTTAACTAACTAAAAACTTCTTCTAAATTTCATCTTGGTCTTTGAATCTTGACCTCTTTGATGACTTATGAGATGTAGTTGTATTTTGTTCTCTTAGGCACTTTTGATATGAGAGTTATTTTGAATAGGAGTTATATACATCTTTGAGTATTGCCATAAATTATTTTCAGTTCCGATACGTCGACACCCATGTGTCAGCGTATCAGAATTGAATATAGAGCATAATCCTTATTTCGAACATCATTTTTCAAGCAACAATCCAAGTCTTCTCTGTGATACTGTTCATATCTTTTCCATGTTAACTTAATAACAACAGGTTAAAAAGTTTCACTCGATGAAAAAAATTAAGAGATAAAGAGGATTATGAATTAACAAACTTTTGAAAAAACCGTTAGTAAAAAATTGATCAAAACACAAATCATTGATGGTTACTAATTGACCACAAAAGCATAACAGATAATTTTCTTAACAAACGTTGTAAAATATATTCACATCTTAGAGAAAACAAATTTACATAATCAGAAAAGAATTAAAAGAACACTTATCATAATCCCAAACACATTTTTGTCTTTGATTTAGTCACTTGAAAATTCAAACACATAAACCAGAAAAAATAAAAACAATCACCATCCTTGAATTGGCCAACGTTTGTTTGGATCTGGAAGCCAAGAAGAACGTTTCTTCTCCTTCTTCACCGCCAACTCCGCCGCCACGTTCCCTTGGTGGGGAGTAGAAATTCTTCTAAAACTTAAGACTTTAGTTATAAATCCAATACCTCTTTTATTATTCTTCTTGTGTTCATATTCTTCACTTAGCCTCATGGATTGTGAGAGTCTTTCATAGGTAGAAATTTTAGCACATTCTGAAGTTATAGATTCTGATGAAAGTAATATGCGTTCTGATCTTGATAATCTAAAACTTCTTCTAAATTCCATCAGCTTCAAATTGAGAAACAACAAAGATAAATGGAACAACTGTACAAGGATACGTGTTTGGTTAAGAATGCTGGTTCTATTGGTTCGGAATGTTCATAATAATATAAATATTTATTTAGTTATAGCACATTACATGATATATTCCTTTTAGGAAGGAAGTGATGGTCAACTAATATACGGACATTACTCTTCAAACTGTCTTAGGTGGATTTAGATTAAATTTAATGACAGAAATGTTAACTTGTGCTACAAATAATGCTTGGAATCTCATGAAATTGAGAATCTATGATAGTTATGCAACTTATGCTATTTAATTAACAAATAATTTTTATTTTCTTATGATATTGTGTGTTTATCATGACTTTTTCATGAATGAAGAATCATAAACTTATTTTAATTAAAAAATATATAACTGATTATTGAAACTTCTTAACTAGTAATAGTTTTATCAATTTTTGTTTTTTTTCTCGTGAGCTTAGCTTAGTTAATATGGACAATGCATAATATATGTAAAGTCTGGGGTTCAAACCCCAGCTACCACAAAAAAATCTTTTTTTTTGTTCTCCTCTGTTTTTTATACAATCTCTCCTCTCTTCTTATATAATCTATTCTTTGTGATCCCACTACCTAGTATCCCGCTATCCCACTTTTGGGGTTGACTGCTCCCTGTTGCTATCTGGGATTGACTACCTAGGTTGATACCGACACCATTAACCATTGTACTTTCGATTATATAAGTTTATAGTTTGAGAAAAATTATATTTGACGACCTCAAATTATCCAATATCCTAATATTATTTTGAGAACCTAAAAATTATTGAGAAAAAACATTTCAAGAATTGTTTTCTCTCCTTTAATAAAATTAACACGTGTTTTAATTGTATTTGTATACAATGTTTTAATAATGGAAAATGTTTAATAAAGCGACAAAAAACAACCCAACACTTTCCCGGATGAAATTTTAACGTTACTCAATTCTAAGTTTGACCAAAACTTACTTCCATGACTCCTTTATTATCAGCCAAAGCAAGTTTCTATTGGACGACGACAATTCGTGAAGTATTTGGGATAAAACTGCTCGTGATATATAACAGTTCTCTACTTATAAAATTTTAGTTGTTCAAATGTCAAAACTTTTGGTTGACACTTTTTGTAATATTTGTCATTTATTGGTATCATTAATTATTTTAAGGTGAGAGTATCGTACCAATTAAAAAGTGACAGTCAAAAACAGAATTTAATGTCCAGTTTTTACATGCATATTACATAGCAACAACATGTACAAATTTTGTACCCGAAGAAAAAAAGGATGAGAAGAAATCACGAATTATTTTGCAAATACATTGAGTAAAAATCTGATCAAAATACAAATAATTTATGGTTTGAGTAATTCACTACAAAAAAATAATAAATAATACAGAGAAATAGTAAGTCCCCCCTTAAAATAGAAGATTAATGCTATTTTTCCGAGAGTTGTTCACGACATATATTACGATTGTGTAAAGTAACCGCATCACCAAATCACTTTGTATCATGTCCATCCATTTATTGTATTAAGGAAAATGTTAGATATCAAGAATGATTTTATCAAGAAAGATTTAAAAATGACATGACACAATAATCACCCTTAGATTTCAGTCTCATTTATTAATCTTCCATAAAAAAAAAAATACATAACACCCACAACCCCATGATTTCCGGACAGAGATTTTATTGGCTAACATTAATTTCAAGACAATTTCTTGATAAAATCTAAGGGTGATTATTCTGCCATGTCATTCTTGAATTTTTCTTGATAAGTTCTTTCTTGATGTATAGAATTGCTCTTGTACTAATTAATAATTGCAGATTTAATGGTGAAAATCAATTCGGGAAACTTTCGAGATAAAATTCTCTGCTATAAATAGCATGGCTCAAAATAGAAATATGGTTTGAAAATGTGGTTGCGAGTGGGTTAATATTGTCGTGGTCTATCTAATGTTGAAGAGTATTAGAGAATTTGTGAGTTAACTTAACTCAATCTCACAAGATCATCAGCGAGGTAATAGGATTACGCCACTTATAAACAATGTTCAACTCCACCTCTCATCTAATGTGAGACTAATAAATATTCACCTCATATATGGGTTGATTTTGTTTTCCGATCTAATCACAGTTCAATGTTCATCAACCTTAGCTTAAAAATATTCACATCTAAACAAAACAGATTTACAAAATCAGAAACGAATTAAGAGAACAACTTGATTACAAACCCAATCACGTTCTGAAACTTGAAACACATAACCATCAAAAAATAGACAAAACAGTCAGTCACCACCCTTGAACTGGCCAACGTTTTTGTGGATCTGGAAGCCAAGACGAACGTTTCTTCTCCTTCTTCGCCGCCATCTCCGCCGCCTCGTGGGGACTGGAAATTCTTGTTAAATTTAAGACTTTACTTAGAAATCCAACACCCCTTTTATTCTTCTTTTGTTCATGTTCTTCATTTATCTCCATGGTTTGTGAGAGTCTTTCATAACCACCAACTTTAGCACATTCTGAAGTTACAGATTCTGATGATAGTAATATACCTTCTGATCTTGACAACCTAACACTTTTTCTAAATTCCATAAACTTCAAATTTAGAAATAACCAAGATAAATTGAACAAGGATAAATGTTTTGTTAAAAATGCTAATGATAATATTATAGTATAGTATATTCTTTTTATAAATTAGGATGGAAGTGATGGTCAACTACTACTATATTATATGGACATTATTTTTCAATAACTGTGTCTTTGATGACTTTAGATTAAATTTGTTAAATCATGCGTGATGAGATTGATTGAGAGAGACGTAAGAATGTGGAAAAACATAAAATACTACTTGGAATTTTTGATGTCTAATCTTTTTAGTTTGTCTCCATGCATGTTTTATTTGCTTAGAGATATGTTTTTGACTTTTTCTACGCGTTGTATAATTCAATGGTCAAGAAAATATTGCGGAGACAAGTTAAGGGAGATTGCTTGGGGTAGTGCGTGCCTTGCATTCAGCACTTTTAACAATTCTTAAAATTTTGTGGTTGGTGGTAGCAATAACCAATGAAAGGGTAATCAAATACGTTATCAAATAAGAAATGAGAGGAATAAAAGTGTGACATATCCATATATATACGAGAGAGAAGTATAAAAAATAAGATAATATATAATCTACAAATATTGATAACTTGATTAATATAAATGGCTTATTTATACAAAAGTTGAAGAAGTAACAATCTCTAATGCAAGTTATACTTCTTTGTGCATCTCCAACGGTACAACTCATTATAAACGATTTAATTGAGCCCTGTACTGCCATACAACTTTTAGGAAGAAATTCATTGCATTTCATTACTAATCAAAAATCATATACATGACGGTACATCATCATAGACATGGAAGCTCTGCACTGCCATATAAATGAAACAATTCATTTGTTTTTTACTTCAACGGTCCAACACTTTGCTTTGTTTGGCGGTTTGGAGGAGATGAGACGGCTTTTGGGGATGAGAAACATAGAGAAGAAAGATAAATCTTTCACATTTTTTGAAAAGGTATTTGTTTAGAGAATGATAAATTAATGTTTATGATTAATATATTTTTTAGTTTAAAAATATTATAACAACATGGATTTTGTAATAACAAAATAATGAATCCCTCAAAACTTTTCCCTCTCAAAATCTTCTATTTCTTCCACTTGCTTTTTTTTTTCCTTCAAAAGTCTTTCCTCCCTTTTCCTTCAAACTCACAAAACTTAAGAGTTTACAAACTTTTATAATAAGAGATGATAAATCTAATGTATTGTTAAGGATGAGTTGCACCAATAAGCAATCATCCTTATAAAACCTTGTTCCACCAATCTACTCTAGCGGTGAAACTCATTAAGAATACACTTTTTTAATTTAATTTTTTTTGAAGAACCGTCGTTGGAGGTGCTCTTCTCAACCCGTTTTTTAAAAACTTAAACTGAACTCTAAACTCGAGATAGATTCCAGTGTTAGGAAGAACAAAGGTACCAATCATAAGCGGCAAGAACAAACAAGTACAACTATCCACTGTTGGCGCTAACAAAGTTACCTAATGCATTCCTAAAAAAAACACAAAAAGGTACCTAATGCTAACAAACTAGTCACAAAAAATCATTGTTCTGAAATTGTGAAGGTGTCTAAACGGGTGGGATCACAGCTAATACGCACTGAAGATGAATTCTAACAAGGCCCTTACTGTTGCAGTGGTTGAAACAAAGACAGCATGATGCATGTGAAGGGGCATTGGAACTTGTAGCAGCTGCAAGTAATGGTGCTAAGACTTTTTTAAAAGCTACTCTTATCACTAAAAATGCATGGTTAATTTAACTTAGTGTTACCAATCTTATGGATTAGATTCAAGATCAACCTTTAAACAACTATTGCACAAAGTTGTTTCCATGCCTAATGTGCCTCCATCCGTAATGTAGAGTGATCTTTGGACATCTTTCATACTTTAAATTTGAGTCAGGATCCTCTTTGTTTATCAAAAGAAATGAAGAACTACATATGAAGATAGATAGACACAAAAATGGATATTTTGTTCCACACCAAGTGAAACAGAGTCTATCTCTCTTTTTTAAAATCATCTTTCATACCATATATTTTTTTAAAATCACCAAGTGGATCCTCTTTTTTAAAATCATCTTTCATACCATATATATTTTTTTAATAAGATAATTCAAGCTTATTTGTGTCTATCTCTCTTCAAACAGAGTCTCCATCTATTTTGAGAAACAGAGAGGATCTTAACCCTTACTTTTGTGTTGTAATTTGTTTACTCAGAAACCTTTGTTTACACTACAGCAATTGAACATTCATACTACGGCAGTTTAAACCTCTAAATGCAAAATCATTTTTAAAACTTCCCACCTAAAATGCTTAACATGAGCTTGGAGTATGACTGTATGAGGGCTAGGTTAACCCACAAACAGCCAAATATACAGATGCATATCTAAAGTTAAAGGTACAAACATAGGACATAATGATTTCTAACTTTAATTTACATACACAGATACCCCCATGCTAAACATGATGCGGGGTTGGTTGGGAAGAAAGGGGCAAAAACAACTCATGGAAACCAAAGAACTAAAGACATAATGATTACATTTTATTGCGTTCATCCGCAGCTAATGCCTTCACAATAGTTATTGGGCAGGCATAATATATGCTTGTTCACAATTCATTGGACTCAAGACACTCATCCACAAGCTGGCGCAGGTTTGGATTCTCTAAGGCAGCAGCGATTCTCTCTTTATCGTTTAATTGCTTATTCACTGCAAGAAAATATTATTAGAAGTTCATGTTGCAGGAAGTAACGATTATATAAAATGTTAAAGTTTGTTTGGGAATTTAGATGGAGTCTCACCTAGTGTTGAATGCAGATAATAGAAGGGAAAAAAAAGTAGAAGAAAGGGATACGGAAAAACATAGTCTTGGATGTTATTGTTTTAGAATTTTTTTAAAATTTACCTGATTCTTCATTGGCATGAGATCCTTGAGATACTTTAATGTCCACCTGCAAAGAAGAATTTGAGTAACAAATGAGATTACAACCAGCGAGACGACCTTGTTAAAAAAAACAACCAGAGAGAAGACAATTATACTATGATATAAGTAGTGTGGAACTAAAAATGTTGCCTTGAGAATCATGATTCACAAGGAAGAGAGAGTGTGCAGGCGAGAAGGGATTCAACATCAACGTAACATTGTGAACTATAAATACAAGGTAACATTGTGAACTATAAACAGACCCACTTGGGTTGGCCTAGTGGTATTGGCTTGGGACTAAGAATTTTAATTTAATTTACAATTATCTTATTTCAAAAATTCAAATTTACAAAACATTTGGTTTGAAATTTACTTGTATTCATGAAGAAAACAAACTCTTTTCCTAATTTAAAAATGCTAAGTTAAAATTTACTATCCCGTACAAGTCCAAAACAGCTCAACTCTTTCAAAAGAAAAAGAAGAAATGCTATCTTCACATAGCAAATTGATGTAATTCAACCTTAACAAAAGCTCATTAACCACTTGAGCCTAACGACTTGGTAAAATTAAATTCTATTACATTATCTTATTTCAAAAATTCAAATTTACAAAACATTTGGTTTGAAATTTACTTGTATTCATGAAGAAAACAAACTCTTTTCCTAATTTAAAAATGCTAAGTTAAAATTTACAATCTCGTACAAGTCCAAAACAGCTCAACTCTTTCAAAAGAAAAAGAAGAAATGCTATCTTCACATAGCAAATTGATGTAATTCCTACTCGAACTCAATCTCCACAAGTTTTCGTTGTTTTGAAAGTCAAGGACAGATAAACCGATTTTCATATAGGAAACTTATGAGGTTATGGTGCAAATTATACTATCAAAAGATACATCTTAAAAGCATACAAACCACTTAATGGATGTGTATGTTTGGATTGACTGCGAGTTTGGTGGAATTGCAAAGTGCCCCTGTGATTTTTTAGCCAAAGCAACACTTTGGAGCTTCGGCAGAGTCCAGACGTCACACTTATTTTGCCAAACTCACCGTCAAGTCAATCCATCCATCAATTTACAAGTTACAACACATTGCATATTTAGTTCCACTTTTGAATGAGTCAAATTTGATTATAGAGGCGTAGACTTGATTTTGCCTTCATAATTGATTCTAACTTGAAGCTACAATTTGGAGTTTTTGACTTCTGCAATTAATTTTTAACGTTTATTTATTGTTCAACTCACTTTTATTCGCAACTCATTTATAGCTAGAATCAATTCTACATAATCAATTTATACGAAATCAATTTTATCCCTGCAGAATGAAATACACTTATAGCTAGAACCAACCAGTTAACTAGAGGCAAAATCAAACATAAATCACTTTACATACAACTCACTTATAGCTAGAAACAATATTACTAAGCGTATGTTTGCTTCTGCGGTGACAAAAATTGATTTTGAGTGGATTGATTTGGTAAAATTGATTTTGGCTAAAAATAAGTTGAAGATGAAATAGTTTATGCTTGGATACATTCATGTAAGGTGAGTTGAACAACAAATCTGAGTGTTTAAATCAATTCTAAAATCAAAAGTTCTAATTCTAAATCAATTCTACACCTCTACAATCAAATTTATCTCCTCCAAAAGTGAAACCAAACATACACTTATGTTCTCGAGTAGAATTGAATTTACCTCCAGAATGATTCCAACTTGTAGCTAGAATTTGCAGCCTTCTACTATTAATTTTCAGCCTTTAATCTAGTGTTCAACTTACCTATAGCTAGAATCAGTTTTTCAGAATCAATTCATTCAAAATCAATTTTTTATTTCCAGAAGCAAACACACTTATAACTAGAATCAACCAGCTAAACATAAATCACTGTACATTCAACACAATTATAGCTGAATCAAGTCATCCAAAATCATTTTTTATCACTACATAACAAAACACACACTGATACTAAATAATAATAAGTTGTGAAGCAAAAGGGTTGAGGAAACAAACTTTGTAATGAGCAGGAAAATAGTGCTTCAGCTTAACTCTCAAACAAAGACCAATCACAGTAACCATACTACAGTGTCGAACCGTCGGCGTGAAAGTAATCCTACACAAACAAACACAAACATAAATTCAATTTAAATTCATAGTTTCATTCAATAAATCATAAAATAAGATTAAAAAAAACTCACAGAATCCGACCCAATTTGTCATCAACAGAAATGGATTCTTCAGACAGAACATTAAGCTGTTCCAAAGAATAGGGATGTTCAGGATCCCTAATATCTCTCACAAAATTTGTCAAATCAAATCAAAGTCAAGGATCACAAAACATTCATTTAATTTAATTTTCTATTTCAAATAAATAAATGAAGAAAGGATATCATAAATATCGAGAGGATCAACGAAATGATCGGAGTGAGGTTCTTCGGAGCGAGGGATTCGTTCTTTTTTGGCGTGGACTATTGGATTAGCATTGATCAAACCAAGTGTCATCGCTTTCAAGAGTCACGGAGATTCTTCTTCTCTGTTTCTACTTCACTCTATTCTACCGATGATTGATGATGATAGAATCGGTCAGTCTGCATCATTTCGCTTTTGGTCTGTTCATACATGTTTGTTTGTGCATTTTTTTTTTTTTTTTTTTTTTTTTTTTTTTCTTCTTCTCTTTTTTGAAAATGTTAACGTGTGACCGTAGGGCACGGGTAAAAAAGACAAATGTAAAAAGTTTTTCTTCAATATCTTAAAAGTTGCAAAAATTATCCTTTCAATATAAAATTTAATTTTAATTTCCATTTTACCTCCTAAACTTGTGTCCATGACCTTATCATATATTAGTGCAATAAATGCAAAACTCTTAATTGACCATGAGATATTATTTATAGAAAATAATTGACTTTAAAGTTATATTGAACTAAATTAGATATCTAATTTATTCAATATATTTAAAAAGTCAATTGTTTTTGGTAAAAAGATCGGAAGAAATTATTTTAAAAGTCAATTGTTCTGGTAAAAAGATCGAAAGAAATAATTTAATAGGATTGCATCAGGATTTAAAACAAACTTGTTTGGTTTAACGTTTTGATTGAGTTCGAACCCATACTCTTTTATATAAGTGTAAATATTTATGACTATAGTCAAATTTGTTTTTTTACCAAAATAACACTATTAATTAATTATAAATGATGATAATTAAACATATTTAGTTCTAGTTTTATACAATAAATTAATTACTCCAATAGTATGGAGTCAAATAAATAGTTATATAAAGGTGTTCGTTGCAATAATAATGATAAAAATTGCATATAGTCGGCCCTAAACTTCAACTTCTCTTTAAACTTTCTTTCTCCTTCGTTCATCGAAGAGGGGTGGTTTTAGGTCATTTTTTGACCTACAATCATCCCTCGACATCTTTTTTTTCTTTTCTTTCAATCTAAATAAGTGGTTTTCACGTATATCAAGTTTTTTCTATTGTGTTTTTTTTGTGATTTCGTCGTCTAAGTGCGGCGTTGTGTTGTTCGTCGTCTTGTGCGACGTTTGATTTCACGTCTTGTCGCGGTGTTCGCTTATTTTCTATTGAAAGATTGACATCAGTCAATTACAAATTCAACCAATGATTTGGGCGTCAACGTTGAAGATCCGAAAGCATGTGAATTTAGTGACTTAGGTTTTATCATGTTATTTGTAGGCATTTTGCCATTTTATGCTATTAACTTGGGTGTTGTGAGTTTGTTCGCAAATTCACCTTTTACGTTTTTAGCGATGTTTGTATCTGATGTAATCTATCGATTTGAATGAATGAATATCGTTTTATTTTTGTCAAAAAAATAAAATAAAGGTGTTCGTTCAATCCTGATTGACGATTTTTTTCATTTACAATATGTTTGGTTGAAGAGAAATAAGGAAGAGAGAAAGAGAGAAGAGAGAAATAGAGATGAGAGAGCAGCTTTCTCTTGTTTGGAATGAAGAGAAATAGGGAAGAGAGATTAAAAAATAGTGGGACCCACCACTTTTTGATTTCTCCTCACAATAGAGAAGAAAGGGAGGAGAAAAGCCTCTTAATTTTGTTGTTCCATTTTTGCCCTTGTATTGAAATATTATATTCTCATTTTTGAGAGTTCCTCCAAATATAAAAATGGTTCTCTTGCGCACAGTAGGATATCTAATAAAATTATCATGCAAAGATGTGGATTGGAGGGGTGCACATGATAAATAATCAGTGTTTTTTTAGGGAATTAGTGTATGTACTAGTTGAAATTGTAAACTTAAGGAATTAGTGTATGTATTAGTTGAAATTGTAAACAAATAAATACTGTAGTTAACAAATATTTGCAATTGTATACAAATAGTTAACAACTAATTAGTGGCAAGATAAGAAATTAGTAAACAGATATAGAGTATGTATTATAAAAAAATATAAAGAATGTGTCGCTAATTTGCAATTGTATGTTGTACACTCATGTTTAAATAGTTTAAAAAATATTTTCGACATACTACACTTTTTTCACGGGAAAATGCTTCACCTTTTATTGGTTAAAAATTCTTAATTTTATATATAAAAAAAAAAGATATATGTTTCATTTAAAATAAGTAGTTAAATTAATTTAAACAAAAGAATTAAATTAATTTGAATGGAAATGTTATTTTAATATAGGGGTATTATAGTACTTTTAAAAATAAATAACACTTCTCTCTTCTCTATATTTTCTCTCTCTTTCTTATACCAAACAACCTCTCAAATTTACTATATTTCTCACATACTTCTCTCTTCTCACTCTCTCTTACCTATCTCTCTTTTCACAACTTCTCTTCTAAACCAAAGACACCCTTAGTGTTCAATACATATTCAAGAATAACTTTGTTGTCTTCAACGCTGCATAAATAATTTATAAAAGGTGATTTATAGTTAACAATTAAAAAGTTTTATAAAATAATATGTCAAAATAAAGGTCTATATACATATTCAAGAATAACTTTGTTGTCTTCAACATTACATAATTAATTTATAAAAGGTAATAATTTTAGAATGGGAAAATGATGTCTTAATTCAAGCGAGCCTTTTTCTGTAAAAAAAAAATAAAAATTCAAGGTAACGAAGATCGTAAGACTCGTATATTCCTTGTAAAGAGATTTACACACAAAAAAAAAAATCTTAATTAGTTGACACTTTCATCTAGAGAGATAAAATAAATATGATAATATTTTTTTATATTACTATTATATTCATTTTTCCTATCTCTTCAACTGGAAGTAATCAATAAATAATGATTTCAACACGCAAATATGAAGATGAGTTTCTCGAATTCAAGTATGGACAAAATTGAGGATAAACATTCAACAAAGAGTTCACCATTACATAAGCAAAAAGCGTAGCAGTCATAAAAGTACAAAAAGACAAAACATATTGTTTTTTTTAAGAGGACAAAATGAAACAAATTCTACTCAACATTGATGGATATATCGTTCAAAACTCTATAAAAACAAAAAGGGAAGTGACACCACACATGTCACCAATTCACATGTAAGAAAATAAAAATTCGATCCTCGCACTTAACATAATCAAAGGACAAACTCAATTAGTCATCCTATTTCTATTCACATGTACATTATGAGGACGAAGTCTAAAGGATAAATTAAAAAATAAAGAAAGAGGAATAAACGCCTCGGTAAGTGATAAGTGCTCAAAAGTAACATATTTTATGTGTTAATCTAGGCATTTTAGTGACTTGTTCTGCAAGTTATCTAAGGAAAAGCTACCAAATTATGTTCTTTTAACCATTTATGTTTTACATGCCTGATTTTCCCCTTTTTATGCAGGAAATGACAAGCAAGGGACAAGAAAGAAGCTGATGAACTAAAGCAAGTACGCTTAAGCGTCCTCAGCACGCTTCAGCGTACACCATGCCGAGAGCAGCTTCCTGTACGCCATTGGTACGCTGCCAGAACGCTTCCAAGATTCAGATAGTACGCTTAAGTGTCCCATTGCACGCTTAAGCGTACTAGGTCCAGTAGCAAACCTTCATGTACGCTTTCAGCACGCTTATGGTTCGCTTATCAAAGCTTCCAGTGGTACGCTTAAGCGATCTGTTGTACGCTTAAGCGTACACAATGTCGAGAGCTCAGACCTGTACGCCGATTGCACGCTTCCTGTACGCTTAAGCGAACTTCGTTAGATGCAAGTGGATAAGGCACACGTGGCTGTTCCCAATTGGGCAAAGGAAGATTTCCAGGAGACACGCTTAAGCATACCCATGTACGCTTAAGTGTGTTGGCACAATTTTGGCCCATATAAATAGCTTTCTCTTCTCCTTCCAAGACATTATTACATAGTTTTTGATATTTTTCTGCTTTTAGAGAGAGATTAGGGTATTTTCTCGAGAAAGAAACACAAAACAAGGTAGTTAGGAGTAGATTCAACCCAAGATTTGTTGAGACATCATGGATCTAGGCATTGAATCTTCATCTTTTCTTCATCCTTTGCAAAGCTATGATAGACATATGTAGCTACATCTACCCTTGTGGGTTTTGAGGTATTCAAACAAGCTATTATGTAATCTTTTGATCATTTAATATATGGTTCTAGTAATTTATTCAATATTGTTGTTATTCTTTCATTTACTGTTTGATTGAGATTGAAAATGATATGGACACATACTTTTGAATCTAGAAATAGAATAGCAATCTATCTTAAGTTATCACTCTAGACATGGATGGTAATATTTGATAATCACTTTTAATCTAGAACTTAATGC
>Ga0228710_1009175_pt1 | contig 13855 bp, 6 predicted proteins | sample MedpolnodulmetaG_FD_177995 | JGI IMG/M metagenome (GOLD analysis project Ga0228710, IMG submission 177995) | Root nodule microbial communities from Medicago polymorpha collected in Santa Monica, California, United States - pink nodules | ecosystem: Host-associated > Plants > Roots > Nodule...
TTTCTTTTGCATGACTATCCCTTGAACATAGTAGGTAAGACCTGATGATATTATACCCTGTTCACCAAAGTTTACCTCCATTAATACCCTCAAAAAATTCATCAACAAGCATAAAAATTAGGGTTAATAACGATATATCAACTGCAATCTTGACCGCGACATCATGTTTTTTTTGTTAGTGCCACTAGAACCAGATCATTGCACTACTAAAAAAACTCAAATTAACCAGGAAAATTCAAGAAAGAAAAACGTGAAATGTCTCTATATCCATTACTAAATTTAGAGACGAGAAAATTAATGAAACTTTTTTCTTTTTTCCGTCACTAATTTTTGTAATATAATAAAAAAATTGTGATTCAACCGCGATTGCAATTTAAAACTTTGCTAAGGGGGAGAGACTTACAGCATAGGCTGCAGCTAATAAATTCATGTCCCAACCAATGCTCCAAGCATTTGGCTTATGCTCCATAACAAAAGTCACAGCAATTGATTGAAGTGTGCCTAAGGAACACACTATGGCTGTCAGTGAGAGCTGAGCTGAATATTTCCTTAAGGTCACAGCCTGCATTTAATCACAAAAAGTTATTTCAATATTCAAATACTGTATAATTTAAGTTTTATTCTACACTTTATTTTATTATGAATTACATACCTGAAGGATGAAGAAAGAAGCCCAAGCAAAAGTAGCAATTATGAGCAAAATGGAACCTTTAACCCAATCTTTTTCACCAGAATCAGTAGTGCTTTCAGGTTCATAATTTCTAGGATGATGCATGTATTGAGAACTCAATATATTAATAACTTGTCCTTTGTATAATGTCATCAACATGGCCCCAGCAACTGTGATTACAGTTCCAATCACCTTTACTTGGCATCTTAACTTTTTTATGTCCAATTTCTCCATCCTAATTTATCAAAAGTAGAGAATAAATAACATCAAGTTAACTCATTTGATAGCAAAAACATAAATAAATTAAGATATGTGAGATTATATACTTATTAATTAGTTGATTGTGTATATAAAAATATATACCTGAAAATAACTGCCATGACAAATGTCATTGCTGGTAGAATATTGCTAATAGCACATGAGTAGGTTGGGGAAGTGAATTTCAACCCAGCATAGTATAGGTTCTGATCAATCACAGGCCTAATAAAAACAATTAACAAATTTTAGAACATTGTTGGATGCATATATTTTTCAAAATGAACACTAACAAATATATGACACAGTTAGTGATCTTGACCATTGATTAAGATCGAACAATTTTAATTTATCAAAGTCACGTTGTAAGCCGTTCGATATCGATCTAATGATTTAGATGATGTGACGGTAGGAAATTTCGACCGCAGAGAATCTATATCTATAAAAAAATAAAAAAAAAGTTTATAAAGCGAGAAAAGAACTAACCCGAGGAGTCCCAACACGAACATTTGCATAAACATAAGGAATGTGATCCTTGGCCTTATCTTCCTGCCAATGACAAGAAATAAAGTGTGATGAGAAAATTGTTCAAATATTAAGCTAATGGTTTTCTTTAAGATTTTTTCCACATTAAGAATGAATGATGGATACCTCTCAAGAACAATAGCAAATGGAGCAATAACAGCAGTAGCAAAAGCATGTCTATAAACAACAAGCACATAGTGACTCATTCCACGGTTGAGTGAAACCTTTGTTATTATGTTCATACCAGCAAAACCAAATTGTAGAGAAATCATAGCTATGTATGGCTTGCATCTTTGAAAAAAACTTGTACTACACCTATCTCCTTCCATTTTTTTCTTCTCTCTATTAGTATTATGGTACTAAAAATTTAGAAACAGAGTTGTGTACAGAGGAAGACAAGAACACTTGAATTTGTTTTTGTTTTGTGTCTCTATTGTATTTATAGGCTTCCACATAGAGATTTAAAATATAAAATAAATAGAAACACTTTTTGATTTAATTTGAAGCGTGTAAGAATTGATATTGTCATCAAGCTCACACGTACGTGAGCTCCTTTTAGTGATAGGATTAATAATACGTATGGCCATGGATATTCTTATTTGTTGTGTGTATATGCATGAACAATATGGATTCCATGTGGCAATAATTGCATTGTTTTATTGGAGGAAAAAAAATTAGGTAAATGGCCATCATTTATTTTATGTAGAGTTCATAGTATATATAATTGCTTTTAAAAAGGTGACTATTCAATTTGGTGGAGAAAAAAGACTTCTCATATTATGTCAAAATCCCAAAATGGATAAGGATATAACATGAATATTGTTCATGAATGGGGATAATGTTCTCCTTAAAAATTATTTTTAGAACAATAATTCGGTTAAAAAATAAAATAAAGAAACAATAAACATAAACAATCAACACAATATTTTCCGATGAAGTGTTGAAATTGACTCAAGAATTGGATGTTGAAGCACTGAAAAAATCGTGGCACGTTTGTATGGTAATGTGGTACGATTGGTTAGTTCATTTCCTGGAGTGTCACTGAAAAAATCGTGTGACGATGCAGAAGAATAAGGTATAGTACTATACTATTACCTACTCCATCGTGGCACGATGAGTGGCAACCTGACACGATGTTACGGGGCCTGAACACTATTTAAGGCTTCATTCTTCATATTTTTAAGGTGTGGCTTAAAGAGTGAAAATTGGAAATACAAAGGAGGTAATTACTTTAGGGTTGCGTGTCTTTGTAGCGAGGTTCTTTTGGGTTGGGAAACATTGTAAACACCTTGGGTAGTGAGATTTCACCATTGAAATGATCAAAAAGTTTTCTTTTGTATTTTCTCTTTGGATTCATTGAGAGTGTGGGTGACTTGAAAAATGGGAAGAAATTAGGTTTTGTTTTTTGTGAGCTCTTATGTTAATTTCTTGTAACCCTTTTGTATCACTTTCATCTTAGTGGATTGGAGAGCTAGCTCTCTCCCCAAGAGTATGTCATATTGAACCGAACTGGGTAAACAATATCGGTGTGTTTGTTTGCTTCTTTCATTTGTTATCTTTATTGTTTTGATTATGCTTGTGGTATTGCTCTATACTTAGATTTAGGTCTATTTGTTGTTGTTGTTGCTGCTTGAGATTATTTGGCTCATTGATTACTACTTTCTTTACTCCACACATCTTTATTTCATTGCTGTGATTTTTGTTCGAATTCACAACACGAAGTTTGGTCAATTTTTGTCTATTTCTTCAACTCTTGAACAGTTGCAATTTCTTTGTATTATAAGTGAATGATTAGGGTTTACAATATGTATATACAATTTGTATTCAATCAGTGGTGGAGCTTCTCATAATTTCGTGGGAGAGCCAAAATAAATTTAAAAAAAAAAATATGAATTATATAATAAACTATTTATATACAACAATATTTAAAAGGATCAAACGGTATCAAGCAAATAATGTAACGATGATATGATTAAATTTAGTGTTCAAATAATATGGCCAGTGGATAGCACTTGTTTTATGATGGAGTGAAGTGCTTGCTGATGCCAATAAGGGATCAAATCAAATTACATGATAGGGGCCAATTGACCATATATTATAGGTCACTCTCAAATACCAATTAACATCCCTACCTGGTTTTGAATTTAGCGACGCGGCGAGTCACTGCTACATCTTATCCATCGGAATAGTGCTGCTGATTGAAACTAAACATATACGCTTCGATATATATTATCTCAGTGAGCACTCTTTTTCGAACACTCCCTCAAACAATACTCACTCTTGTGAAATTATTGTGGACTTCATACTTTTATAAATGGATCCTACATGTATAAAGCTTATTGAAAAACACATAAGTCTCGCATCGATATATAGAATTGATAAAAGTTTATATAAATGGGATAATCATCACCTCACAAACCGAATTTGTAAGAATGAGTTAGACCCAATATCAAATTCTAACATGGTATCAAAGCCAACCTCTGTTGGATCACCTTGCTATTAGGGGATTCCGCTGTTGGGCACCGCTTATAAACACATAATCAAGCCGGTGTTTCTACTTCTAGCACTAAAATTACAAGGAAAGAGAGGTATTAGAGTATCTTTTGTCTCTAATTTAATTTTAAATAAAGAGAGGTATGAGTCTAGCATGTACCAATTAAACTAATTTTGCATTCAGAGGATACATGAGGATACCATAGAAAATAAAATAAAAAAATTAAAGTTTGTTCATGAATCATGATGCATTATTTTAAGGGTGAGAAAGTGGAGTACTTTGTTTAATTATCATAATAAGTGAAGGAGGATGCATATACGTGCTCACACCATACAATCGAATTGAGAAATCTTAACAATAAATTATGTGGTTGCCATTATTTACTGACCTAGTTCAAGAATCTTACTCTTTTAAGAATATCAAAATAGGTACTGTGACACTGTTTTCATTTCTATGGGCTTGTATAATCACTTACATGTATGATGTATATATTGGAGGGTGATGAAAGTGTGGTGTGTGCATTGACATTCTTATTCTAACATGTTTATCAAATTTATATAAATAGAATTTTATCAAAATAATTATTGTATCATATTAGGATTTAATATAAATATTCATATACTTTAAATACTCGTTTTTAATTTTCTAAAAAATATATTTACTTATGTTTAAAAAACCACGATCAATTGTGTATGCTGGATGATTTTGAGTTGTGTCACCTTGTTATATTCGTTAACCATATATTGAACTTAAAATGCAAGGAAAGATGAAGAACAGAGGAATGCAACATTTTTTTTTGGGGTTTGTAGCTCTTTTGGCACTATTAAGTTATGCTCCTAGATTGTAAGCCTTGTCTTCACTGTTTTGTTATTTTTCTGATGACATCACAAACTTGGCATATGATCAAAATGATGGTTGAAATTCCTTACTTGATAATGATATCTTGCTACATTGATTCTTGAAATGACAATAAATGGGTATACAAATCAGCCATTTTAGTTATTCAATAAAGATATGATCAGCACTAGAAATGCAGATCAGGAGGAATTTCCCTTAATCCAGGGTATATTCTTTTTTATTTTTTATATCCAATGTGTTTTTTTGGATATGGGAAATTCAAAGCTCAAATTTTCTGATAAATTATGCTGTCTCAAAAATTCACAAGTAAATATTTTGTGTGAATCGGGTATCTCCGAGTATAGTTGGAGTGATTAATCCATCAAGTTAAATAGGATCGTAATATATGGCAAAATTCTCCCTCAAGAGACTAATCTCTTAAGGGCTTGAGTTAAATTTAAATTTGATTAAAATAAATTTACCAGTAAAATTTAGTTGCAGAGTCCAAATTAGTTCCTTACACATATTTTTTTTAACCTAATGTGCCCATACACTCACAATCACAAACATTTGAGAAAAGATAAATACTTAAAAGGAGAATGTTAACCAGTGCTCCCAGGCATTGGTTAAGCACTAAATAAAGTAAGTTTTATTAAAAAGTAATGTAATTATTACTTAATAAAAGTGACAGTTTATATTTCCAAGACATAAAATTATAATTATAGATTCCTTAACCAGGGCCCCGAGAGCACCGGTTAACAAGACCCATAATTAAAATGAAAGGCAATTTGGGGAACAAAGTTATGCTTAAACCTGTCATATGTTGATAGATATTTTTGGTGCTGGTAGCACTTTTGGCACTATGAAGTTTGTGCTCCTAGTGTGTAAGCCTGATGACATCACCAAACTTATAGTATATAATTAATAGAATATCAGAAGATTTAAAATTCCTTAATTCTTGTCAAGACAGAAATGGGTATACAAATCATCCAAAAAATATTCGTTTATGCAATTTCATTTTTGGAACCAAGCAATTGTGTTTAAGTGGTTTTTTTTTTTAAGATGCTAAATTTTTGGAACCAAGCAATTGTGTTTAAGTGGTTATTCAAATCCACCAAAGACGAATTGTTAAGAAGAACATGAATTTGATTCTTGAGTGAAACAATTCTTGATCAAACTTTATATACTCTCAGTCAAGTTTTGGATTGCCAAAGACCCTTTTCCCAAGAATCAGAGGGTTAACAAAAATAAATATGCAATGTTTTTTTTTTTTTTGGATATGGGAATAGCTCAATCTCAAATTTTCTGATACATTATGCTGTGTCTCAAAAATTCATAAGTTTGCATCAATTTGAGCTATGCTCTGCCTTCCACCTTTTTCTCACTCATTTCCATATTTCTATATACCTTTTCACCATATAAGAGAAAAGCGGAAAAAATATTCTCGCTTAAAAAAATTCTTAATCACTCCCAAGAATCAGAGGGTTAACAAAAATAAATATGAAATTTTTTTTTTCCCCACCAAAAAAAGATTAGTTTGATTAATGAATGCTAATATAATAATTGATAGCAAGCACAATATAACACTGTTAACAAAAATACAGCTTAGTTATTGTTGTAGGGTAGAGTATATATATGCCATATATTTTTTTTATTAAGATTTGTTGTTGCAACCGAATTTCTATGTCCCATCTTATCCTTGAGAGTGATTTATATATTCTAATGTTTTTTTCTCTTTAAAAAATATCAAAATCATGAGTGACAAGAGAGAATCTGTGTTGCATATATGCAGTAGCATATTAAGCAAAATTAAATCACCAGTCCAAAAGAGCACTATCTATCTATGTCTTATTACCTCTACAAAAAAAAAAAATAATCTATGTCACATTAATTAGTTTTTGAAAGCTAGCTTAGATCCTAGGTTTCCATATAGTATGAATAAAACTATAGTAATATGCTATATGGATCTCAAAATCTTAAAATTAATTGGATTAACACAAATCTAGCTACACAGCTATATATATAGGCAATTTTCTAGAAAAGAATAGTAGTCTTCTAGTTATTTATGCAATAATAATGATATTGATTGATGAATGAATTGTATATGAAGAGCTACGACCACATACATAAGAAAAACAAACACGTTATCAGCAGAATTTCCACATAATCGCATGAAAATGCAATGATTTGAGTGGTCACTACAATTTGTCTGAATGCATGATATGATTAGAAGTGAGTTCAACTCAAATTGATTTATATGCAATGCTTGAATACATTCATGTATAACCGATTCTTATCGATTTCTTTTGGATATGAGGTATCTGCAAAGTGCAAACACTCTATACTCAAATTGTAAGTACATCAAAATAGAATACCTACTTTTCTTGCTAATGTTCCTTTATAATTCTCTCAAGTCACACACTGTTTATTTACCACATAGTTTAAAACGATGCTTTACCTTAACATTATGCGATTTCAAGTGAATTGGGATATAAATCTCTTTGAAATCGTTGAGATTATCAGCGTGATTCACATATTGTCATATGATGTAAAATTTACCAAAAATAATTTTACCCTCTTGATCGTAAAATTTTATCATACATTTTTTTTTAGAGGAGTTGATTTATTACATTTAACATGTAGGTGCGGTGTGATAAACATAGTATCGCTATAGTATCGAACATATTCATACATGTAATCCAATAAGAAAACAATATATAGTTGTTATATATTCACTAGATCTTCTTTGTGCAATTGCTCCCAAATCATACATAACCACGCACTATCCAATTATGAATTTGCTTGTCTTACTTTTTTTATCCCATCATTAAATCCATAAAATTTCAGACAATCAACATAATAATGAAAATCAAAGACCACAATATGCTCATACTAGTGACTCAATGTACCCATAGCCACCAATTACTTCACTTTACTTTACTTCATCATGGCCACCACCATGCACAATACATGTGTTTTTGTTGGAGGCAGAATTTCTACTTGTGAAATGGCTTAAATGACCCTCCTGGCGTCAACAACAAACAGTTCCCAAGTGGCTGGAACAAGTGTTTGAGCATAAGTGGAACATCGTATAGAAGAAAAATGGAAATCTAATCAGTAAACACCTGCCATTCACGACGAAAAATGTCTCCAAGATGTGTCCTACATATTGTACATTACACATATAGCTAGGCCCAATAAACAATTTTCAGGGACCAACTTGGAATGATCTACTTTGATGAGTAATTACAATGTAGGTAGGGTTTAATTCAACCACAGTTAAATTGATTTGTTTGGTGATGTTTGTCTCCGCTTATAAACAGGTGAATGTTCAAGTCATATTTTATTCTATGTGTGAATCTTAATATTTAATCAAATGTTTTAAATTGTGATTGTTTCACACACAAAATTTTGAACCACATTTTCAATAATGGTGGTGGACTGGTGGTCATGTTACAATTTGTACGGTTGTGGATAATTATAGTACGGTGGATGTTTTGGACCAGAATATTTGCTTTTGTAGAGAATGTGTTTGTTTTTTTTTACAATGGATTTGAAGAGAGGTTAATTTTATGGTACACCTAGTAATTCGAGTATACCAGTACACAAATCTTAAATTATTATTTAAATGATTTGTTTTTTGAAAAAAAAATATTTTCTATCCTTTATAATTATAATAACTAAACCTTATTTTAATCCTCTTTTCAATATAAAATAAAACCATGTACCAAGAAGAAAAAGAAAAAGGTACAAGAAGAGACAAGAGATACTAGATGCCCTTTACTACAATTTGAATGGAAATCACAAGTGGGAGTGGGAAGCATGGAAGTGTAAGGGGTCCTCTCAAGTAGCTAATGTTTGGAGACTCGACTTAAGCATTGAGAAGCCAATGAGGATCTCTTTATCTTCCGCATTGATTTTGTGTATTCTGTTTTCACTTTCCCTTTTGATTGCGCTTTTTTCTACTCCCTCCGTCCCGCAATAGATGATCCATTTAAAAATGTGAAATTTTGACCTAACTTACTTTGACCATATTTTTCTACTAATATACAAAGATAAATAATATAATATAAGATGTCGTTAGATTTGTCTCAATGAGTATTTTCAAAATATCAAATTTTCATAATTTTTTCTAATATATTATTCAAGATATTTAAGCTCAAAAGTATGCATTGTCATACATAATAAGGTCAACCGTGTCAAGTATTATGGGACGGAGGAGTAACTTGTAGTGTTGACCGTAGGGTATGTGAGATTCCACTAGGATATCATAGAGCTTTCAATTGGTTTAGTAATGGGATTAGGATGGGGTCTAGTCCCTATTTTGTTTCCTTAGTTTTGTCGGTTTCTCAGGTGAAGTTGGATTAGGTTGGAAATTTCTTTAGCATGAATATGGCAAGGAGAGCACTTGCACACAATCGGACAAAGCTTGGCAATATACATATATAAGTATTTCCTAATCATAAAATACTTATATTTATTATTATCTACTACAAAAAGACCAGCACTCATGTGTTCGTGTTTCTGCTCTTTTTATTACACTAACACGTGTAGATTATCAACGATATTTTCGTAGAAATTTTCATGTAAATTAAAAACAACATTTTATATATTTTTTATATAGATTAAAATTATAAGTATATATAGATATTTGTGACTTTCAAATATAACAAACTCAACAAACCATGTATATCTTTTTCAATGACAACAATAATGTAACAAATATAATAAAAAAAATTATTTTTTTAATAATACCAACAATATACTATATAAGAAAATTTGTTTAAGGGTATAATTGAAATAACAAAAAAGACAACCCAAAATATTCCCAAAACCCCCTATTTTCTTTATATATAGTGTAGATTTATTTTGAGAGATTTTTATTTTACTATTGATATTTTAGTTCAGTGGTAAGAACTTACGGGATCGGATCCTCTCCATTGAATGGAGAGTTTCAACATACTCATGATCTTTAAATTACAAGATATAATATTAAGACTAGGATAGACGTGATCATACTAGCACTAATGTATCGGATCTCATCACAACTCCGTAGTTAAACGTGCATGAGCGAGAATAGTACTAGGATGAGTGACCTCTTAAAAAATCCTTGTATTCCACCTCTCCTACCTTTTCGGTCAAAAAAATAATAAAACTAGGATAAGGAAGGCATTTAAGGGGATGTGGATGAAAACTTGAGAAAAGTTCTCGGGAGGGATTGTTTTTCTTTAACAAATCAAAATGAATTATATATTAATATTGAAAGAAGAAAAAAACCATTCCCACCAGCACAAACGTATCAAAGAGAAAGTTCAAAGTTTAACAACAATATGCTCTCAAGAACTTACCCTTATAGCCTTAAGGTCTGGCTGTTAGTGTGGTCTTTTTGTAGATAGACAAGATGTTTTTTTTTTTTTTACAGAAGATAGACAAGATGATGATAACTATTTAAAAATTCACACACATAAAGGAGCATGTGTTTAAACCAAGATCACGGAGTATGATCAAATAATTTCAATATTTTTATCAATTGAATTGTGATTCATGGACATTTATATCACTTTAATTAATAAAAATATTCCCCTTTATTCAACTTTTCTTTTAATTAAACAAATATATTTTCATTTTTTTAATTGTTTTGGCTTTATACACTTCATTTTGAAGTTAATTAATGATTAGTGAAGACGAACATGCAATTTTCGTTGGTATATAGTCGGGGGCGTAGGACCATGTCTAGTTGGCTCAAATTTTTTAGTTTTAAGACTTTTTGGGCTACTTGCAAAAAAAAAAAAAGAGTAATGATATTTGTACAATTATTTAATGACAATTTTTATCACAACCTTCTTTTTTTTCTCTTTTTATTATTCAAAAATAATGCAAAGAGAAAAAATAAAGACAGAGGATAAGAAAATCGTTTGAGCATGAGACAGTCAGTTGTCAAGTTGTACAAATATTATTTTTCAAAAAAAATTAGGAGGTTAAAAATAAAATAATATATGTATATATATATATATAGAAGTAGATTTGAATTTTTATGTCCAAGGGATTTGGACCTCCTCAAATTGGCTAGATCTTTCCCTATTATATGTCTTCAAATTGAAATGTTAAATGGTACTTTTTTTTTAAGGAAAATGTTAATCATACATAGATATAGATATATAAAAAACAAAGCATAGCATAGCATAGCATATTTATTTAAATTATGAAAAATTGGTCAACCCATATTTTTTTAACAAGATTGGTGAATCAGGATTGTATCATATCTGAGGTAGGGAAAATAGGACGATTGTATTAAGGGCCGACATAGATTGGTGAATCAGGGTCGTATCATATCTGAGGTCGTATCATATTTTTTTAACAGAAAAAATCACCGACATAGTTTTTCAATAATTTTAACTTTGAAAAATATTTTTTTCTGTATTTAAAAAAAGTATTGTTTGACTCAAATGTTTCTATCGTATATTGAATTCACTTAACTATGTCGGTTATTCTTGCATGTGTAGAAAGAAGTTTTTCAAAGTTAAAAATTATTGAAAAACTTCAAATTTAAAAAGATATGATAGAACATATTGTTGCACACAGTTTCGCCCTAAGCCACCATAACCTCAGAAACGGGTATGTAGTCAACCTATGTTAACGCTCAAATTAGAATTTGTAGCTTCAAGTGAAGCAAGACAAATAGGAATTGGAACATGAAAAATGGAAGCTTATGTACGTAATTCCAAACTAGCTCTCCTTTGACCACAACATACTACAATTCCAAACACATTATTAGAAGTTGTATTGTTTGACCTTACAATAACACTAGAAAAAGCAAGGGAAGACAGAGACAATACTGCTTTAACATTGCCACTTTCATATATGATGTCACTCAACTTTTTTCTCAAATGTAGTATTTTAATTGAGGTCTTTAATGAATGTCTCAAGAATCGTAGCTAAATAATTTTAAATTAACTATTGATATACATTATCATTTTTGCATTTGTAAATAAGTGCACTTTTAGTGATACAGCCAATAAAAAGACAATCCAATTATATAAAACTCCTGCTGTGACAGAAGGTAAGACTTATTTAACTACTTCAATTTATGATCTCCTGGTCATGCAATCCAATCTCTTCAAAAGCAAGATATATAAAAGAAGAAGAAAAAAAATTGTATCCTGATATCTTTAAGATTTTTATTAAAGATTTTGTCAACAAAAAAAAAAAGATTTTTATTAAAGATCTCTCTATGTAAAACTAAATCATAGGAGAAAATTGTTACGATTTATTATTTATTTGGAAAAAACTTAGGTACAATTCCTTAGATGCTTTTCGTATGGTTCTTAACTAAATTCACCATGATTTCCTTAAATCCATAATTCTCTCAAAGTTTGTTATCACCAAAAGCACGTAAGGAATTGTACCTAAGTTTTGTCCTATTTATTTTTCCTCCAAAGTGAATATAGTGTGAAGTAACAAAACTAATTGATGATATTTCGGCATACACATGATTTAGTCTAGTCACAAGTTGGATCGGCCACTTAGCTAGAACAAACAACTCTGCAATGGTTGCACATAGAAAATTCAAACTGTAATTTGTCATGTATTTACGTATAATTTCTCATTTATCGGTTTTTCATCGATACATGTCGAGCGAGATGACAAATGTTGCTACACATGTATCAAAGGCATACTACAGTTGTGCACTCAAGGTACTCTAATTGAAGTGAAAGAAAAACATGCATTTCATTCAATCAATATCAACATATGAAATTTTGACTACTTTTAAGATGTTGATTTCATTCAATAGTTTGTGCCATGGCAAGGAGAAGACACCGTTCTTTTTCTGCATCTTTTGTGAAAAAACCTTTATGATGAAAAAAATATAAAGGACTCCCACTAAAAAGTATATAATACTACAAAATCATGCACACAATTTTGTATCTTTCAAAAACAACCAAATTAACAAAAAGCTCTCACACACCACTTTTTATCCTTGCACTCCACACTAGCTTCATTATGTCCAAGCAATGGAAAATGTTCTAAAAATGAATCAAACAAAAATCCTCCTATACTTGTCACTAGTCCTTGTAGTAAGATACACTCCTTTTTTACTTTGAGAGCATTTTATTTTATCTATCTGTCAAGTTGATAAAACATATCCATTTGTGCATAAAAGTGGTTCTATTATTGAAACCCACTGAAGTCATATTTCTTCAAAAGTTTCTTGGTCAAAGAGATCATTCTCGCTCTAAATGTTAAGTGTCACATTGATATGGAGTCCTTACAATCAATATCATTCAACTATTAAAATATGTATCTTTATGGTCTTTCTTTGTCTAATTTAATACGAATCATTCACCGTCTTAACATAATTTTATTGCAACTCTATAATGCATTCGCTTTATTGCTTTGAAAGCTAAGGCTTTCTATTCATTGAGAGCGTTAATCAAAGTACGTGTAATTCTCGTGCATGTAACACCATAGAAAAGAAGATTGTTCAATCAAAGGCTTTGTCCTTTTGGGATGTGCGTGTGGAAAAATATCAGCCAATTATATGTAGGTGATATAATTTGAAAGGATCAAAATAATAGTCGCCCCTAGAATGTTCGATGAGATTATCATAGGTTTGTCTATGTTCGAATTATATAATCTGAAACTTAAAAACAAGCTACATGTAATATAATTTGAACCGTACAATTATATATGTGGTTCTTAGCCAATTTCACTCACTTCCATTTTCGAAATTTAACCTAAAAAGTTTCAACAAAAAATCCAAATTTGAATCTCTTCTCATTGTGTCAATTTTCAACTAAAATTGGTTGAATCCTTCAAACTAGAGACGTTTCCCACTACACAAGTACACATTTTCTCAAATCTTTGTGGTTAGTACACATTTGTTTCTCTACGCTAGGCTCGTTAAACTATTAGTGACAAAAGTTTCTGTAAAGTTTGTTTTGAAGAGTTTGAACAAATCGAAATTGTGTTGTCAATTTGTGTAATGTTTATCAATTTGAAGCATTGTTGTTGTTGAATTATGTTCTATCTTTAATACAAAATATATATATATTTATTTTTTTATATATATATTT
>Ga0228710_1009176_pt1 | contig 13854 bp, 5 predicted proteins | sample MedpolnodulmetaG_FD_177995 | JGI IMG/M metagenome (GOLD analysis project Ga0228710, IMG submission 177995) | Root nodule microbial communities from Medicago polymorpha collected in Santa Monica, California, United States - pink nodules | ecosystem: Host-associated > Plants > Roots > Nodule...
AGATCAAGAACGTACCTGGGATGGGGGGGGGGGATGCAACATCATAAAATATAGGAATGTAACAAGGACCATAAGATCCTTCCAAAAAAATAAAAATTCTACTAATACATATATACGTTGTGTGTGTGTACAGAATATGAAAAAAGGGGGAATATCTAGTGAGAAAAACTTTTTTATGTCAGAGTGGGAGGAACTCTCTTGCTCTTCGCCTTTAAAACCCAAGGTGAACCTGAAAGCTTCTGTTTAACAGTCACACGACTTTACCTCTCCAATCACTAAAAGTTTCTAGACCACTTTTTCACTGGTAACGAACACAGTCCCACTCACCACCATTTATTGTATGACATACCGCCGCTACCATTGACATTGCTGGATAAAAATAAACACTGCTAGATTAAACCAGTATCGTAGCAATGGGTTATTCGAAACCCATATAAACATGAAGGTCACTGGATCGAAATCAGAGTTGCCGTCATTTCTGGATTAAAGTGAACCTCGCTGGAGGTGAATCAGAACCAACAAAAACCAGGGAAAGACTTGTAGAAAACTAGATCCAGCAAAACCAATATTGCATAAATTAATTAAAAATTTGTATTTCACAAATCAGGATCTATTTCATAAGATCTATAAAGAATTATTAATATTTCATGAATCGAAAGGAAGGGGACTCTGGCTTCGTAGCTGCATGTTGGAAATTAGTGTAACTGTACGTGAAAAACTTCCACAGTGACAACGGCAGAAAAGTCATGTTCAGGTTTAGGAAATTTTTGAGATGAACAACAAAGAAGAAAAGGCACGTGATATTTTGATTTTAGAATCCTAAACTCAGCCATTTGTTTTGAAATAACGCTAAATATACCCCCAAGAAAAATAACTAATAACTAATAACATTCTTAAAGCGAGAACTTAAATCAGAACTTTCAGAATTCAGAACCAAAACATATTGAGTAAACAATAAAACCATAACATCCAAGATAAGTTGTAATTAGTCAGGTAAGACCCAAGTCTAACTAATAACTATGATCGTAACATTCAGCAGCCTCACTACTACCAGCCCCTACCCCACTACATCCAGCTCCGCTATCACCCTACGGCCTACACAGTATCCTCTTCTGAAGCATTCATTGAGCTATCATCAGTAGCGTGTTTGGCTCTTCCAAGACTGCTGCCAACACCACGCTTGTATTTGCGCTTACGATGCTTTGCTGTGCTCAAGCTTCAAAACAATGAATAAACAAGTATTTGTAAGAAAACAAGTTATAAAGTCCAGTCATTAAGTCTATCCAGTTTCTGACAACAACACTGGTCGACTATGCGTGTACCAACTCATTCATATTCATAGCAAACACAACACATACAAAAACGTAAATTGATATACGTCTTTCATACTCACTCATGATTACATAATCTAAAGAAAAATGTAAACATTGTACAGAAGAACAAGGGATTACCTCTTCTCATAAGCTTCAATAATATCAGCATTGCAAGCTAAACTTTCTGGAGGCTCCCAAGTGTTTGCTGTCTCATCCCATAAGAACCTTCAGTGATAAAAACATAGAGAAATAAAATATTATTAAAAAGATCACATTTAGTCCTTTCTCCTTCAATTTTATCACAACAAGGTATACAACAAGAACAAAAACAAAAGGGGTACTCACCATTTGACCAAATACTCTACCTTACCCTGTAAAATTGCCACAAAAAAAAAATATCCATCAGGCAAAAGAAAAATTGGACAGAAAAATGATTATTGTACTTGAGATATAAAAGATAAAAAAAATAAAAAGAAAATCCCATGATTGAAAAAAGAAGAAAAGGAGAAACTTAACCTTGCGGACCCTCTTATTGCGAATAGCTTCAACTTCATAGTAGCCATCACTGAGAGATGGATAATTGACGGCAGGAACATCTTTCGTAGCTGTCGAGGTTATCTTACTCATACCTTATTAACCCTTAATGACCAGTGCCGAAAACACAAGATTAAATAATGAACGGGAAAAAATGCGGAGATACAGCGGCAACGTTAAAAGAGCATCGATGTCGTATTCTCCGAGTGAGAAAAAAACACGAAAAGGTGTGTCTGTTTATGACCGATTGTGTGAAAAGGTGCGTCTGTTTATGGCTGGGTGCGAACCCGAGTTGTAAATAAATCTATTGAAAATCCATCACTCTACATTGTTTTATTTAACGCGCTTTCCCTTTTGGCCAGTTTCCCTTTCCATGTTCTCCTTTTATTGGCTTTTAATTTTTTCCACATTTATTATTTTATTTACAAAAAAGTGTTACTTTTTTTTTATTATTTTATTTTAAGGATTTTATTCACAGAAAGCTTTGGTTTTCTTTCTTTATATATGCAAACAGCCAAACACAATATGTATATTATCATTAATATTAAAGAGTAAATAGGTATAGAATTTTGTAAGTACTTTTCCTATCAAAAAAGAGATCGTGTTTTCAATTATAATACTCCCTCCGTGCAAAATGAATATCGTTTAAGGTTTTTACACGCATATTAAGAAATGCATTAATTAAAAGAAAGAGAGATGTTATTTTACCAAATTATCCTAATCAACTATTGGTTTGTTTTTCATTAAAGAAAAAATAATACTTTGGAAGTATTGTATATAGTATTAATCGAAGGGTACAATTGAAAAGAAAAAGTTATTATTGCATTGGAAACTGAAAATGACATTCATTTTGAAACAATTTTTTTTGGCTAAAACGACACTCATTTTGAAACGGAGTAAGTATTTTTTAATTGTTCCACTTATTTTAAATATAACTATGAAGTTTTCTTTTAGTACATACAAAATGTGCAAAAAACCTATAAAGAACATTAAATCAAAATTAAAAGTGAAGTATCATAACCATGACATCCAAAACAAATCATAATTAGTCAGATACATAACATAGGATCCATATTTAACTAAAATGATAACCATCACCATAACATTCAGCAGCCTCACTATCACTCGCCCCTGCGGTCCATCTCCACAATCACCTTCTGCAGAAGCCATTTCCAGTGATTTTTGAATGCGGATCAAACAATGACTGCTCATAAAAGAGAGGGTTGATGTGAAGACATGAGATGAGCAGAGAGGATTGAAACTCGAGAGATAGGGTAAGATGTGTGAAACTAAAGAGATGAGTAGAGAGGGTCAAGAGACTCAAGTCGAGGGAGATGGGTGTTATTTTTGGGAACTTTAGGGGATTCCCGACTCGGAAATGCGCAGTTTTGGGATCATCACACAATCTTTACTATTTTTCTTGTGATGATCTTACCAATTTGCGAATCACATGTGATCCAACTCATACAGAGGATGGAAGATTGTGAGATCATGCGATCTTATGTTTTGGATCTCGATCTTGATAAAAATTGAAAAAGCATAGCATGGGATGCCTACTATAACTTGTTCTTGAAGATAAAAAAGTAGCATTGCATTTTTTCAAAGGGATTAATTCTCGAGGTATACATATTATTAATACCCATATTTATTTCTCTCGGATAATTGTTTAGTTTCTTCATTTTTCCTGACAGGTTCAAGAGGTGCTTGATGAAATGGGCCATCCGAGTATACCACTCAGTGTCATTTCTAAAGCTGCAGAACTCCAGTTTCATTATACTGTTGACAAAGTACTCTTGGGTAATAGGTGGTTGCGGAAAGCGACAGGCATACAGCCGAAATTTCCATATATGGTTGACTCATTTGAAAGAAGGTATTTTTTCTGTTTACAATTTGTGGAATTTTCACTCGTGCTATTATTTGTCAAGAGGATTCCTGGTCATGTTTATTATATCTGTCTAAAAGAACAAATAGTGGCAATTGGTTCCCAAGAATAAATTGTTATACTACTAATCTTGATTACTTGTATTTCATATTTAATTACTTTAGCTTACTACAGCGTCAAAGTTCCTTGTAGTGGGATTAGTTAGGTCCAGCATTAATTAGGGAAACTAAGACCTGTATATTCTCTTTGAGATCAATATATTTTGTTGTTCTTATTAATGATTTTTTGGTTATGCTTCTCTTTTTTATCTGTCTCGCGATATCTAGAGTTTTAAGTGGTTACCCAAATTGTGCCTACTTGGTGTGCTCATGAGTGTTTTTTTTATCCCCAGCCGACCGTGTTTTCAGGTATTGGCCTTTCTATAGTTACACCCGGCGACCTTTCTGGTAGGTGACACCGTCACTATACTCACGTTCCTTTGCTCAGTCATCCATCTAAGACTCAGCCCCAAAGGTGCTTTCATGAGCCCTTAACTGTGTGCCCCACATCAATGTTGTTGTTGCATGTAATAGGCCATTCGTCTGTCTTTCCATCTGGCAGATATGCTGTCAGATCTTTCTATTTTTCCATTGTCCTGATTTGGTCATATGCTCCTGTCATGTCCTGTGTTGACAGTTGCAAGTCATTCTTGTGCATTTCCAGCCTTTGCTATCTAACTTGAAGGATTGTAGTTGTCAATTGATAAAACCCAGAAATTCAAAGGTAACACTGTATTATTTAACTGGAAAATGGTGAGCTCAAAGCTCTTACAATGATGAAAACAGAAAATTGAAAGGATAAACCAGAGTGCAGAGAACTCCTACCAGAGCTAGGCTCCTAAACCACAGACTTATCTCCTAAACAACTCTTAACAAACTTCCTTAACGATTCACCCTCTAGGCTTCCCTCTCTTTTTTAACTGAAATTGTCTTCTTAATGACTAGCCCTCTAGGATTCCTTCTCTTTAATAACTGAAATTCTTCCTAGATTCCAGTGAATATCCTAACCGCTTGTATTCCCACAACTTCTACACGAATTGGAACTCAGGGTTCTATCATCAATGGTGATTCAAATGCTCCCAATGACTCTAAAGTTTGAGGCCCTTGTTTTCAATAGTTATTGGTTATCTCTCCACCAACAAATTGATTTATCTATGACACCGTCGTTTGTATTGTCGAATTGCTTCTCCGCAAACAAGGGTGCAAAGACAAACTGCCCACCAAATCTGCATGTTCTTGAAGTTGAATGATCTTGGTTGGAAAGCCCGATTCTTGAGGGAGGAAATGTGTACCCATATGGATTAACCAAATTTTAAATTTTTAAAAAATTGATGGTATGTAGTTGGTATATCGGTAATATCCATGAGCATCAAACGAGTTCTAGGTACGGGTATTACTTAAAATTTGAAGTATCCATACTTCATAGCTTTATTTTGGAATTCAGAACTATGTTCTCAATGAAGGATTTCAGATTATTTGGCCATTTTTTCTAATACCAAAAGAGATATAATACAATAGAAGCTGAGTACAAGGGGTATATTTCAACCCAATAATAAGGTTATCTGGGCATTTGTACAGATGTTATTTAATAATGATCATTTACTTATATTTTCAATAACTTATTTGTTGTTAAAATAAGGAAGCATAATAAGTCTCTATTCTTTTTTGATTCGTGTAAAATTTTATAAACTTGATCTACATTATAAGAACTATCAGTTCAAAAGTTTGGAATAATTAATTTCACATTCTAGAATATGTTACAAAAAGTTATTAATTACTATCAGTGTTGTCGACGGTGGAGGACCTAAAATCCACTATGTAAACTTACCATTGTGGCCTACGGCGCTGCCATGGCAGCCATCCCTTCACAAGTTGCCTATGGCGGTTGTCAAAAAGTCCGCTACGGCATTCTGCATAGGCTGCCATTTATCAACATTGATTTCGTGTAAGTATTAAATTTTGACATCTGGTGTCAGTTGATCTTGTCCAATATCCCTCCAAATAATAGATAGATTAAATTCAGAAAATCCAGTTCCTGTCTTTCTGAAATGAGCCCATGATTTTCATTGTTCCTCAAAAGGTTGATGACCCTTTGTACTCATTTGTTAAAGGTCTTCGCATGATTTTAATGAATTGTTGAATCCAAGAAAAGCTCTGAAGGAACTTGACTAATGCTTGATGCAAGAAGTTATTTCTCCTACGCTCCCCTCCTCTAATTAAATCAAATCCCTTTCCCTTTGCTCGACTTTCGTTTAAAATCCCTGTCCTGTATTGACTTTTATACACTGGTTCCTTCGTATGGTTTAACGCTGGCGTGCTATGTTGGTTAGATTTTGGGTTCTCTAATTATTGCTACTCTAGCTTTAGCTTAGTCTAATGTGCTCTATGTAAGTCAAATAAGTAATTTTAACCTTGTTTAATACTATGGTTCATTGTACAAAAGATTGATTAGGTCCAGGTTCATTCTATATATGTGAATTAGAGAAGTTAGGTCTTGTGCATTCATTGTTTAATTAATAATATATACATTATGTTGTTTGCAGCACATTATGATACGGTTTACTGCATATGCTTCTATTCTCTTTCAATGACTTGAATATAATTTATAATTGCAGTTTTGAAAAGTGTAATTTGATTCAAATTTTGACCAACTCTTTTGGGATGTTGAGCACCTCGTCTAAACAGACCTGTTGTGCTAACCACAAAGAGCTACTCTTTTTCTATTTGAAAGAAGCATTTCGTAGAAATATTCAGATGCAGAATGAACAAAGATTGGAGAGAGTGAAAATGGAAAATCTAGGCTGTTTGGTTGAGAAAATTGTGTTTTCATTTTCTATTTTCAGAGATTTGTGAAGAAAACGATGTAAACATCTATTTATTAATTTCACTTTTTTTTCTTCTGTAGAAATCTTCAAACACATGCACGAATAAAGATGATACTTTTGTAATTACTAGGAAAAACAGGAAATGAATACATGAGGCATTTTCTCAAGCGGATTCGATTTACTTAATGTTTTTGTTTCTATTTTTTTCACTAATCATTACAAGGAGACTGTCTGATTCAATGTTCTGTTTTCCCTTTGCAACACTTTGTTATCCTGCAGAAGTGAAGCATCTTTTCTGAGAATTACAGAATCAAGCAGCTGCCCTAAATTGGAAGATGATGCTAAAGAAACTGGTTGTACAGACTCTTCTGAATATAATTTGGATGACAGCACTGAAGCAGCCAAAGACGACCATTCCAAATTAAGACTCCCTTTTGGTGATTGGTTTCATGACCCAAGCACAAAACATTCACATGAAAAAGCAGGGTTATCAAGAAAAGGTGTAAATAAAGAAGATTTGAAACAAAATACCCGTCTTCCAAAAATTACAATGGTTGGTCTCTCTACTGAAGAAGCAGGCCAAATGAGCAAAGCTAGTTTGAAAAAAACAATGGATGATTTGACAAAAGAGTTGGAGAAGACAGAAGTAGACAGTGTGACTGTTGGTGGTAGTAATGAGTACAAATTAGAAGATCGGGACCCTCTATTCGTAGCTAATGTGGGTGATTATTATTCTAGTGTGGGAAGGACGGGAAATCCTCGTTGGATTCGAGGAGGATCAAACTAAAACTTGCATGATGACTGTTTCTCATTTTGTTCGAAAACTCAGGAGCTACACATTGGATTTTTTGAGGAGGGTCTAACTAAAACCTTTTTGTTATCAAGAAGAGTGATTCATTTGGAGGTAGTTTTGGATATTTATTGGTGTCTCCAAATAAGATTGGAAAAATCAGGTTGCTGTTTAACAAAGTTAAAATGTTAGAGCTGGAAATAGTCTACTATGGACCTTTGGGGTGTATACTAGTTGGATGATCAAGCTTGAGATTATGTCTGATCAGAATGTTGTACATCATTATCTATGTAATTTATCAATGTTTTCCCATTTTTCTGACTTCTGGGATGTTGAATAAATCTTGTCTTACATAGTAACTAGCTAGAAACTATATACATACTTGGTTCTGTGAAAATAAAGAAAGCATTGTCCATCTTACTAATCTGAAGGGAAACAATATGACTCACCTATATCAGTGGTGTTTATGACAACAATGTATTATTACAAATTACATGGGACATAGTTTTTAGTTTTTTTTTTTTGTATATATATTTATATAAATCAAAGAGGTGCACAAGTCCTCACAATAAAAGAGAATCCTTATCATTCTAAAGACTTGAACACAAGCAGTTATGCCATCAGAGCCTCTAGAAACACCATCAGTGTTACACTGGATCCAGTACATGGGAGGAACAATCAAATCAACCGTAATGATATTGAAAGCATTGGGGACATAACATGTTGTCCCAAAAGATTTTCTTTCAAAAAAAAAAAACTATCCCAAAAGATTTGACAATTTTGAACCCTTGAATAGAGGAGTTCATTTTGCCTTTGGAAAGATTTGTAGAGATAATCACATCATTCTTGATCCTATGCAAGAGATGATTTATATCCAACCTGAGATTATCAAACTTAATTTTCTTCTGGCATAACCATACAATCCAAATAATGTTAGTAATAGCAAAGATAATGAAGTCTTTTAGCTGAGAGCTCCACTTTCTGTTAATGATGGAAAGTGAAATGATTGGACATGAGAGGTTCAAATTCATCTCAATTAGAGCTGTCAATTGATGGGGGCTTAACAATTTGGGCCCCAACTCATATGTGAAAGGGGCTTAAAATATTAAAAGATAATGAACCCCATTTTTTATAAGTCCCAAAATTGCAAACCCCACATATAAAGGGGGCCTAAAGTTGGCCCCTTTTTGATTTTTTTTTCACCCTGTTTATTTTTCTGCGCGCCGTTTTCTTACGTAAATATTCTTGAGATTTCGAACTATATAATCCATAAATTACATCGGCATTTTTTTGTTCATTTTTTTTTCCATCTTTTGATATGTTTTGAGGGGCTGATAGCGTGAACTTTGTATTTTGTACAGCCAAACACAATTTTTTTAATTTTGATTCATGACTAGGATCTTTAGTTTTCAAGGTACACCGACATTTGTTCAATTTGTTGCAAGTATAGCACTGCATTTGCTTGTTATGCTTTTTTTCTTTCATTCTTATAATCTCAAGCTAAAACAATAAGTTGCAGCAAGTCTTGTATTTCTGTGCTATGTATGTAACTGTAATTGATTTGTTACGGTGACCGCTCTCGTGCACTTTCTAGTTTCTATATCTTCCAAACATTATATATTTTTTACTCCAATTTTTCCCCAAGTTTCAAAGATATTAAACGTATTTGCGAACATTTCACTTTTGAGAAAAAATATTGAGCTTGGACAGTGCTAAATGTTCTTTTCCATTAGCTTATTTTATAAAAACAAATTATTTTATGAAAAACAACTTATTTTTTTTAAAAAAAAATAGATTGTAATAAGTTGTTTTCATAAAATAAGCTTTTTTGAATAAGCTGTTTTTTTAAAATAAGTTGTTTTGCATAAAATTAGTTGTTTTGAATAAGCTGTTTGTTAAAATAAGTTGTTTTGCATAAAATAAGTTGTTTTGAATAAATTGTTTTTTAAAATAAGCTGTTTTGCATAAAATAAGTTGTTTTGAATAAGCTGTTTTTTATTTTAAATATTTTTAAAATTTATTAATTATTATTCTAATAAATAAAAAAATTTAAAAAATATGTTTTACAAAATTTTAGTTGGGCCAAGAGTTGGCCCTCAATAGGGCCCATCAATGAAACATAAAAAATGGGGCTAGGGCCTAATGTAAATTTATTTACATGGGGGCCTAAAAATTTAGGCTTTTAAGGGGGCCAAGAAATTGGGGCTTTACAATTTAGGGCTTTGTTGACAGCTCTAATCTCAATCATGGCAAAGAGCCTGTTCCAAATACGTGAGATGAATAAACACTAAAAAAAAGTGATTAACATCTTCTAAAGCATGGCTGCAAAACTACAATAAGAACTATGATAAAATCTCTCTTTCTAAGATTATCATTAGTGGGAATAGCGTATTGAATGAGTTTAAAAAAAACTAAAGACTCAGCAGGAGGAATCATTGATGACCGAATTGAGTTATCCCAATTAGCTGGTTAGGAGGCATTATCTACAGAATAAGTATGTTTTCTTGAAAGACAATTCACCAAATATTTTTCTTCTTCAAGAAGTCAAATTGGCCCACCGAAACTGACATCAGAGAAAATCGAACCTGAAACCTTGAGAGAAGTACACTCCAAAATATCAAGCCAACACCACGAGACCAACTCAAGTGGGTTTCAATTCACCAAATATTAATTTGGGAAAGGCCTAAACTAGTTAATTTAATCATATCCATCAGCTTTAGGGATGAGAATCACTTTTGATTAGATTTTCAATTAGGTAATATCCACCCGTCATAAAAGAATTGATTGGCACGATTGAAGACATCCCTACCAACAATGTCCCTGTAAGATTAGAAGAAACACTCAACATAACCATCAAGTCCAGTTGTCCACGTTGAACACAACATTCTTAACTTCATCAATATAAGGTATTCTAAACCAGGGTAGCCAGGATTGAGTCCCAGCACGTAGGATCGCACGATCTTACGTGCTCTCCCCGCCCAAACGTGCTACGACCTTGATCTGGGTCGTGTTTGCAATTTTTTTTTTGGCCAGGATCGAAGAAAGAAAAGAATGAGAAGAAGGAAGAAGAAGTGAAGGAGGAAGAAGAATGAGAATGAGAACGATTGAAGAGAGGTAGATCTGAGAGAAAGAGAGGTAGATTTGAGAGTTTAGATGAAGAGTGTAACACCCCGTTTTCCCAACAATGTAAATAATACAAATAATCAGAGTATTCAACGTAAAACGGGATATCACACTACATTTAAAGTATAAATAGAGTAAAGTTACTATTTATTAAAACAACCTTGTCAAAATTTCAATGACAGCGCAGCGGAAAATAGATTCATAGTTCAACAACTTTGGCACTACGACCTCAACATAAACAACTCAATTAAAAATCTTAATTCAAAAAGGTTCAACAACATGGTTCCAAAAATAATACGCAACAGTGGAAAAACATAATAAAAATCCCCATCCCGTTACGTATCAGAGCGACCCTAAGACGACGCACGAGAGAGTCAACTCACATCAGCAGCTAATCCTGGTTATCTGCACGTTACCCACGTAGAGGCAACATTCAAACAGAAGGGGTGATATTTCACATTCAATAATAATAGGCATATAATTCATCAACGGAATTTAACAACCTAAACAACAATAATTAACAACAATAATAGTTCACATATACTTATCATCAATAATGTTTCACATATGCTTCATTTATTTTCTACTTAGCATTTACATCAACAATAACTATTCAACAACGACGACAACAACTCAACATTAACGACAATGCAACGACACAACAACAACTTGACTATGCAGTATGCATGTGGTACCAATCAACCTGTTAGAGCATAAGCTCTCAAAGCAACACTGGAGTATAAGCTCCTAAAATCAACGCTGGAGCATAGCTCCTAAAATCAACGCTGGAGCATAGCTCCTAACTTTATATGAGTATGCATGGACTCAACAACTTAATCAACAATAACGTAAGACATCAACGATAACGTCAACAACAACAACAACAACAACTAACATCAACATTATAATCTCATAAGTATTCATCGTATAATTGCAACATCATATAATCATCATGTTAATTCCACATAAGCATGCATATAATAATTCGTCAACATATATTTCATGTAATATTTCATCAACAAGTTATTCATATAATAATCATCAACATATATACATATATCATTTCATAAATCATGTTATTCTTGACAACAAACCATCTGAGTAACTGATAATATCACCTAAGGTCTCAAGTATGCACTAAAGGTTGATTCAAAACAGAATGTATGAATACAACACAACAACATGAAAAAGGTACAGCACTACTAGGTTACTCGCCGTGGCGGGCGACCTTACTCGCCGTGGCGAGCAAACACTGCTCTCTGTTACACAATTACTCGCCATGGCGAGTGGGTAGCGAGCAAACACTGCTCTCTGTTACACCTAGCTCGCCGTGGCGAGCAGACTACTCGCGGTGGCGAACGTAACAGGTTTTCTGTCAGGAAGTGCGATTTTTAACCCCAAAAACCCAATTTTCATCAACCCCAATTCCAAAACTGATAGGAAACTCAACCTATGATCATTCTACGGTCTGAACATCATTTATCTATGAATTCTACAGACTTTCTACACTCTTAACATCCAATTCTACATGTTTTATCATTAAATCCGGTTTTAAACCCTAATTCTCAATTTCACATGAACAACTACAATAACTACATGATAAACTCAGTTTCATAATTATACCACTTAAGATTAGAGAATATTAGTCCCACCCTTACCTTAGTTTGGTGATTGCAAGACTCTACCGGTTCTCTCTTCTCTTGGTTCTCCTCTTTTTCTCCAAAAGCTTGTAAACCTAATTTGTGTCTGTCTCTTAGCTTTTATATCTCACACCCTCAACATAATTTCTAACCAAATCCACGTATTTTCTAACTAAATCCACGTATTTTCTAACTAAATCCAAACTAGCCCCTCAAATATATTTATTCTAATTTTCCAACATATTCTACTAAATAATAATATAAAGCCATATAATAAAATATTAAAACATCACAACACGTCATAAATCAACATAAATCACATAAGTCATATAAAAGACTCTAAACTCAACCAAGAATAATTAAATAATAAATAGGGCGTTACAAAGAGCTCAGATGGATGTGGCAGGCAGCGGCTGTGTTTGAGGAGAACAGAAAGGAGAGAATAATCAGGGTTTGGTTATTTCACTCTTTTATATAGTATTGGGCTAGGCCCAGAGTGATATATTTTTTTTAAGTACCCAGATTAATACTAAATATACATTTTTTTATACTTTCTTACCCCCGTAGTTAATAATATACTTCCTTGCATTTTTATTTTTAAGTTTTTGTGTGTGTATATATGTGAAGGTAATAATATACATTTTTTTTATACTTTCTTACCCCTGTAGTTAATAATATACTTTCTTGCATTTTTATTTTTAAGTTTTTGTGTGTGTATATATGTGAAGTTACAATTTTGCCCTCGAGCGGGTTCTTACGAACCGTGTTATGTTCCTCGATCTTACGTCCCTTCACTAGCTCACCGTTCCTACGTAGGAACTCGTTCCTGGCTACATTGTTCTAGACAACATATTGTTATCGGCCTCATATCAAGTGAGAGAATGTTAGTTCTAATAATATCTGAATGTTGAACAATTAAATTAGACATATCTATTATTATGTGAAAAAAACTAGAATCCTGCTCTTCTTCCAGCAAGTTTCGCTCCCACCCAACCAAACTGACCAAAATACAATGCGTTAGTTAACTAACGCCGTGTCAATTAAGTAACGCAGGTATAAAACACCTGCATGAGGCGTAAGTTAACTCACGCTAGTTTTCAAATTTCAAAAGTGAAAGATGAATCACATGCATATATACACAACCTGGATAGATTAAACTATTATTATCATTCCAACACTTTGCTTATATTCAAGAATCACATGCATAGATAGTTAATAATCATGCTCTTGGAATCTTTGCCACGTGCCAAATTGGAGAAGACATAAAGATATTATGCTCCTTGCTGCTTGCAATGACATAATATATGACGCAAATATTGCTTGCTGCTCCTGCTTTTGATTGCACAGATACATGTAGAATTCAAGCAGATAGAAACTAGCGTGAGTTAACTCACGTAGAGGCACTTTGGTCATTTCAATTGGGCGCAAGTGTTTTGTGCTGGGGAAGAGCATAACTCAAAAAACTAGTATTCCTATCATGTAAGACATATTTGGTGACATAGGGACTTTTCTCGAACATCTCTTTGATGGACATGTTTACTTTATTCGAATGTCAACCAACGATTATGATATTACGACATCCCCCTGTTGGAACAAGGGTGTTTCACAAGTCACCTATTGAGTTTTGACAATAACAAGGTATTAAAAATAATCAATTGGATATGCTAAACAATTTGTTCAAGTGTGCAGGATCCATAATCAAAGTACTA
>Ga0228710_1009177_pt1 | contig 13852 bp, 13 predicted proteins | sample MedpolnodulmetaG_FD_177995 | JGI IMG/M metagenome (GOLD analysis project Ga0228710, IMG submission 177995) | Root nodule microbial communities from Medicago polymorpha collected in Santa Monica, California, United States - pink nodules | ecosystem: Host-associated > Plants > Roots > Nodule...
AAGGATTCTTTGAACTTTTAAAAGCCACCAAAGCTTGAACATCTGAAGTAACCACAGGTGCAGGATTTATTACTTGGTTAGGCAACACATCTGTCCAGTCAAAGCCCTCATCATAGTCACTATCATTTAGAGACACCCCATCAACACTATCACTTTCAGATTCATCACCTTCAGCTGCTACAAACTCAGGATCTGCTTCACTTTCAGATTCAAAAGGGGAATATGAATGTTCCTCATCCTCATATCTTGCATCAAGATCAGCTACATCAAGATGTTCCAAGTAAAAAGTGACACTCTCCTCAGCCTTATAATCAGTTATGAACCTTAACACATCCCTATCACTTTTTATTGCTCTAAGACCATCTTTGAGTTCTCCTCCAGCCACAGCATACCAGACAGTATAGTCCCCCTTTACACCTATCTCTAACCAACTTGTCCAAGTCAACTAGGTTAACTTCATCTAAGTCCCACTTGCCTCCATACTCATAAGTATCACCCCTTTTGTATTCAAAGTTAGGATCCCCACTAAAGTAACCATTGTATCTAAACCTTATCTTCACTGAGTGGTCCTTAGTAGCCCTGCAAGCAATATAATAATAGCTAAGTTAAAAAAGCCCTTAAATGACATTGTTATTGTATTCAATAGACTCATCAACCTTACCAAAATCAGTAGTATAAGTGCAATAATATGTGTACAAGAGTATTTCTACAAATTATGTGCACAAGAGTATTTCTACATTCTCAGTGTACAACGTATAAAGTATTTCTACAGTACAAGAGTATTTATACAGTATCATGTACAAGGTATTTCTACAGTACAAGAGTATTTATACATAGCATATGCACAAAGTATCTCTACAATATTTCTACCCTAAATTCAAGAAACATACATCACATAACACACCAACAAAAAAAAATGACCCCAGTTACAATATTATATGCAGCAGACATCACACAACAACCAAAAAAGACAACCCTATATTCAAGCAAAGACAAAAACGAATCTTACTTTGAGGCATTCTTGTCAGGAATCTTATTCTCTTTTCGACGAGCAGAGCTTTCACCAGTGTCCGTTCGATTCAAGCATTTATCCACCCACTTCATCTTCTCCGAAAATAGTAACACAAAGAAGAGAACAATGGAATGCAAACAATCGAACCTAGTTAATCGTTTTCTGGAAATGGAAAAGAAGAGAACAATGGAGAAGAAGAACAATGGAGAAGAAGAGAGATTTTCGGGTTAGAGTGGAAGATGAAAGATAGGGGGCCGAAATTAACATCTAAGTTTTGGGGGAGGAGGATCACGTGACCTTCTTTCTCTTTTTTTTTTGATTTTAATTTTTTCCAATTTAAAAATGCCAGCCTGAATTAAAAAAAGATAAAACAAAATTAAATTACACGTGGCACCTCACTTATGGGATGTGGGTGCCACGTCAGCCACGACAAAGTCAAATATGGACCTGGGGGCCAAAACTGCGAAGGATTCAAAACATAGGGGTCTGTTTTGTATTTTTAATAGTTAGGGGGCCAAAATCGCAACTTTTGGAAAGATAGGGGGCCAAAAGTGTAATTAAGCCTATTAATTAATGGTATATTTTGAAAAAAATAATAATAAATGCATCTAGTAATTTGAAAGAGGCAGTGGCGGAGCCAAACATAAAAGTTTGGGATGGCCGCCATAAATATCATGGGCCTTCCTCTTGAAAAATGAATCAATTTTTCTACTCTTAATGATATAAAAATGATAAGTATAATATTTTTTTTTAAAGAGCAAATAATACATTCCAATAAAATAGAAGCACAAATGTGCCATCACCGAACAATACAACAAAAACAATAAATATGTTCCAAATTAGACCTGTTACAGCAGTAACACGCCCAACTAAGCAAAATGGACTGACCTCCCCACAATACACAAGATAACAAACAATCTACAATGCTGCATCTCAGAAATCTCAGATGCCACCAATTATGATAACCTCACCAATTGAAATTGAAGCAATAATCAGATACCAAAGACCTCCCTGAACTAAATGAAACATAGATAAAAAACAGCAAAACAAACGGCCCCATCTCACAGCAAAAAGAAGACGACTCAAGTGATCCTGAGAAAAGTAATGAAACAACTTTCTACCACAAGCTGCAAACAACACCTGCTCCAAAAACACGCCAAAAACCACAGCTCAATCTCGTATCCACTGTCAAAATTGCATCTGAATGCTATTGCAACTCAGCAAACACAATCATTCCTCCACCAAGCCAAAACATTGTCTTGGATTCAACCAGTTCAAATAATTCCTTTTCACAAACTCAACCATATTATCAAGGTATACTCCTTTATTACGAAATAACCTCTCATTCCTTAAATCGCAGAAGAAACTCTTAACCAATGATATAATAAAAGTGTTAAAACTCATAACGAAACAAATCCACAATTGGCAATGCTACTGTAGTAATGTCAAAACTCAAAACCACCAATGCTTTTTAAGCTAAAGGTGTTTAGTAATATTGTCTATGCATACAAAAGTAGATTGGAATTGGAATTGGCATTCCTCCATCGAATCATAAATCAAATGGCATCATCAATTTAAAATTTGAATTACAATAACATAATTACGTTTTCTACGAGGATCAAAGCAGATTGGAATTAAGAAAGTTAAAAAGAAGCATATCACAGTCACATAATGAATAATCAGTTTCAGTTTGTGATTTCCCAAATTCATAACAAACAAAAGGAATTTGAAGTAGTATCATTACTAAACAGATGAAGAATTATAGATACACTTACAACTACACATTTAGGGTTTGTGGAGATATTGAGACAAATGAAGAATCGGAGATGAGAGATCGATACAGAGAGAGGAGATGGAGGATTTGAGTTCGACGAGACGGAGGCGTTGCCGGTCGCGGCGTGATTGATGGTGGGTGATGGAGGTTCAGTGTTCGCCACTCCAGAGAGAAAAGAGGATCGCGCGCAGGAGAAAAAAATGAAAGTGGCATGTTTGTAATATACAAGTTAGCTCAAGGATAATATAGTAATTTCCACCATGCCACTGGAAAGAGGGTTTATATTTAGGAACAAATTTTTAGTCCAATGAGTGTTTAGATATACAGACGGAGTAAGTAGTTGAATGAATCTATGATGGACGGAACCATTCAACTCCTCATAAAAGGGTATGGTTTGATACCTTATGAGGTTAATAAAAGAATTGGTACAACCATTGTAACCTTGCATGAAATGGTAGGTCTCCTCTCCACTTTCTCTATAAATATATGTCTTAGGACATATGGACTATGGCTCGAATGACTTGACTAGAGTAACTTTTATGACATATCACTAATGAGAGGCCTGATGTCATTGTATGCCTACCATTTGAGGCATGAGAAAGAAGGAGAGGAAGATCATATCCTATATTCGAGAGAGACACTGAAGAGCATCAAATCTACATTTAAAGAATGTCTTCAAGAGATAAGTTTTCTCACCCGTTTTTTTCTCCTTAAATTATATATGGTGTCCTAAACTCATGCAACTAGATTCAAAGATGATTGACCATGACATGATATATTATGATATAAATGTTTTTAAAGATAAATAATTAATTTGACACAAAATAAAAATAAAGGATATATTTGAAACTTTAAGCCAAGTTAAAGGCCCTGTGGTATACCAAAACCATAAGACATCATAAAAAATATGCTTGTGGGGACCCAAGTCTTTGATTTCAAGATTTGCTACTAAGTCTTTCTTTAATCTCTCCATCTCTGCCTCATCAACATAGACTATCAAAGTAGTTATCATCCTATTTTGACATAACTTTGTGAATAAAGTATGATATGTTTGTCCTTGAGTATTTTTTTTATTGAATGTGTAAACTTTTCAAACCAAGCTCTTGGAAACTATTTCAGCCCATACGAATTTTTTTTTCAAAACATGAGGACAATCCAAATACACTTCATCTTCAAAATCACAATTGAGGGAGGCATTTTTTTTATATCCAGCTGATGGAGAGGCCAGTCTAAGTTAGCAACAATGGGTAAGAGTATTTTGATTGTGTTGAGCTTTGCGACATGAGCAAATGTCTATGAGTAGTCTATGCATCCTTTGGCAACTAATTAGAATTTTTGGCAAGTAATTGTACTTTATTTCTAACAACTTGTTTGACTCCAAAAATTTGCTGAAGAGACTTAAAATTTTTTATATATAAGATAAGATGTTTAAGATCATTTTTTAAAAATCAAAAAAAGACCGAGAAAATAGGAAACTCATAACTTTTTAGGCTCCAAAAATTTGATTTTGAGACTTAAAGAACAAAAAAAAAAATTTTGTTACTTTCAAGTTATGACAAACCAAACTAACTATGATTATCTATTTCATTAACACCAACAATATAACAAAAAAATATAAGCTTAATTTTTCTTTTAATGACACCAACGACAATCTTTATTACAGAAAAAGTTGTTTAAGGGTATAATTGAGATAATGAAAAAGTAAGTATAAATATACTCATCTAGTTTGTTACACTTTCTAAATGATAAAGAAAAAAAACCAGACATATATATATATATTCACATCGTGTTAGTCACATTTTTTTAATATTTAAATTTATTCTAATCCATTTGTTACATGTGTTATTTGTAGTTAAAATTGAGGGCATTTTTGAAAAGAGAAAGAGTTAGCCCAAAAGAGCTGAAAGATGTTGTTTATATATATATATGTGTGTGTGTGCGCGTGTGTCTGTGTGTGTGCGTGTGTGTTAGGGAGTCTGGGGAGCGTCGAAAACGACAGTGAGTTAAACGTCCAGGACCACTAAAAGACTTGAACACCACATCTCCATCCAAAACCTTAAGACATTAGGTAGTTGGGTCAACTCTATTATATATCCAACGTTTCCCCCCATCCCTAGTCGATGTGGACATAATCACTCACACTTGAAACCCAACAATCTCCCCCTCAAGTGTGAGTCACCCACATCACTACGCTGATTCACACTAGGATCCCACTCCCAGCTCCCCACCAAGCCTAACCAAGGCTCTGATATCAGTTGTTCGGGAGCCAGGAAGTTCTGGAGCAGCAATGGGCTACATGTCCAGGACCACTAAGAGACTTAGACACCACATCTCCACCCAAAACCTTAAGGCATTAGGTATATGGCTCCCCTCTCTAATATATCCAACGTTTCCTCCATTCCTAGCCGATGTGAGACATAATCACTCACACTTGAAACTCAACAATATATATTAGAGAGTTTGGGTTAGTGGTGGAAAAAATAACTTGAGATTAATGAGTTAGAACATTTTTTATTGGAAAAAGGAGCGACATGTTTATTAAAAATCAGCTTTTAAGAGGGAGCAAGTTTGGATAAGATACAAAATTAGACAATGGGTGCTTAATACATGACCTAAAGGCTATGTGAACATTAAGATCTGGATATAGTTTCCTAAAATTTATGGGAACATCAAGGTCGATATATAGAGAATTAGGATCAAGAAGAAGTTTATCTGTCTGAGTCAATTGACTTTCACTCTGTTCAGATTTTTGGTAGAGTTAAGGAATAGGGCTCCTACAACCTGATCACGGTTACTTCTTGGATAAATTTTGCCTTTGGAAGTTGGTTTTCCTTCCTCAAATTATTTTTTTGTTTCATTACAAGGATCCTTATGTGGTGCACCTTTATTAATTTCAGAAAAATTCTTTGTACCGGGGTAAAAATATATGTAACCTTTTTGAGAAGATGAATAACCAATAAAAACACATTTGATTGCACAGGGTTCAATTTTTTCAAGATGTTTATGTTTGTGAACAAAAGTCGTGTATCTAAATACTTTTAGTAGAAAATCGGCTAGAATTGAAGCAATGGGAAAATTTTAGAGAAACTTTGCAAAGGAGTTTGAAATTGCAAAAAACAAGATGGCATACGATTTATTAAATGTGCAGCTGTCAAGACAGCTTCACGACATAAATATTTTGGGACATTGGTAGTGAATGTAGTTACTCCTTAGTTTAGGTTATGATGATGTTTTATTATAGATGGTGTTTACATTTTATGTTAAGTAGCTCAATTGTGAAAGCACCCTAGTCAATTAATGATCCCAGGTTCTCTACATTAGTGCAAGTGTTAAAATTGTGTTTAGGAGTTTCTTGTGAGTCAAGTCTTGTTAAAACTGGTTTTTGAGCGATTTGATACGATTCAACATTGTTGTGATTTGTATCAATAATTCCCTCGGGTTCCTTCTTTGTCCTTTAATTATGTCGGATATGATTCAAAGACATTCTGATTCGTATTGTTTTGATAAGATTCAAAGTTTCTCCTTAAATACTTGATATGATTCAACTCAGTCCTCTGTCCAAGGTTTTGGCCTAGTTGATACGTATCAATGTTCTTTGATTTGTATCAATCTTCATATAGGTTTGATGATACGATTCAAACCCTTTCCTTTGAAAGTTTGAATCGATTCGAACTTCATCTGAAAATTGTCTGATACAATCCAAAGTTCTTAAGATTAGTACCAATCTTCATGCTTTCCAGATTTCTTCATTTTACACTATATTATGCTTTTTATGATTCGATTCAAGCACGCTATTTTATAACAAAAATCAGATCTTTTCACTAACACCTATATATACTTGTACCCACATACTGTAACGCCCTTTTCTTCGCTCGATAGGGTGCGTTACATATAATAAGGGCGCCTCACGAAAATATTATTTTCATCAACGTCTAAATTAATTTTTCCTTAAACATTCTTTTTATTGTTTTATTTCTTTAAAGAAATTCTATGAAATATAAATAGTGTAACAGCTTGTTTTTCGTTATGATTATTTTATTTATTATATGTGTTTAATTGCTTATTTGTGTGTTTGATTTGGGATTAGTGGGTCTTTAGGTGAGAATGGTATTATAGTCATTTTTAGGATTAAGATTATTTTGGTAATTTGAGGAGCGAGGTTAAACTAGTAATTCTAGAATTAGGAGTATTTTAGTGTGAATAGTTATTTTTACTGAGTTTACTAGTAACTTGAGGTAATTATTTTGAGATGGTAATTAATGGGATGTTTTAATGAGTTAAGTGAGTAGTAACTTTTTAATTAAGTGGTAAGAGACACTAGGTCCATTTTGAGATAAGTTAATCTAACCTATTAGATGGAGTATAAAAGGATAACACCAGTGAAAATTAGGGTTTAGCTTTTGATTTCACACATTCACACAAAAAGGATGGCTAGAGAAAAATAGAGAGAATTGAGATAAAAGAGAATAACCCAAGTGGAGTAAAAAGAAGAGCAAACTAGGATTCAAGAGGGGAGTGAAGATTGAAGATTTAACTAGAGATAAGGGAAATTGAGGTAAGGGGATAAGTTTGTTCTCTATAATAAGCCATAATCATGTTTTGGCTTTTGGGTCATGTTTTTCTATGTTGAATTGTGAAATTAATTAGTATGTATGTTGATTTTCGTACTTGGTATTAGATGATGATTTTGGGTATGTGAAAGTTGTTGAAAACTTGTTGTTGATGCATGAATTTCATTGTTAATATATGTTAAGTTGTTTGCTTTGAAATTCTAACTTAAATTGGAGAAAATGTTGAGGTTATTGTTGATTATTGTTGAATTCATGACCTATGTGCTCTAAATGTCATTGGGTATGTGTTTATGTTGAGCATCCATGAAATTGATTGTGGTGAAGGTGATGTTTGGTTAAGTTGTTGTGTTTTGTGAAAATTTGTAAAAATGGGTCAATAGAGGAGAGTTATGCTTTTTATGATTCTGAATAGATTAATGAAGTTGACGTGTGGAGTTAGATTGATTAGAAATTCTGTTTTGGATCAAAGACTTTGTGTGTGGAATCGTTTGGAAGAAAATTAGGTTTTTGAGTTGAAAGTTGATTTAAGCGCTATTGAGAAATAATTAATTTTGAGTATTTGAATTAAGTTATTTTGGGCTAGAAAACAATGATTTTGAGTGAGTATAAACGGTATAAGTGTTAGGAACTTCCGCACAGCGAAATTTTTTAAAATGTTGTGCTGAGGGTCGTGGCAGACCGTGCGTACCACTCGCACTTGGTCTACACGACCATGCATATTATGTGCACGACCGTGCACAGCTTACAGGGCCCAATAACGTCGATTTTTCGTATTCTTTGAGTCGCAAATGCATCCCTATGAGTCCCAAATACCTAAACCTAATTGATTAAAGTGTAATTGAACTTATATGAGTGGTTTAACATAAATTTACTTTGAAAATGAAATGATTTTGTGAAATGGGGAAAATGAGACGAACTTTGCAATGTTTGCGAAATAGACGGACTTTGTGGAAAGATAATGTTATATTTAAACTTTTGGGGTATTAATTAACATGTAGGATGACATGAGGATATGTATAGTCTTGAATCATTGATTTGGTGAAATATTTGAAAATATACGAACTTTGGCAAAATGAGGAATTATGATTTGATAACTTGCAAATGGCTTTATAATCATGATAACATGATGAAATAAGAATGATTCGATGATTGATGGATGTATAATATGTTGGCAATCATGATGGGGGTGATTGTTCGTCTATTAGGTGAATTGTGCTTTGTGAAACGTGAAGGTGAGAAAAACACAAGAAGGGGAGGTTGAATTGTGTTTTCTTTTTCTTCGTTTTCTTCTACTTAAGTCACTGATCAGAAGCAGATAGAGTTCAACTTCTGAAGTGATAATCAGATTCTAAATGCAGCGGATAAAAACAGAGAGAGAGAGAGCGAGAGAGAGAGAGAGAAGAAAGACATAAAGCAATTATACAGGTTCCTTCCACAAACCGGAAGTAGTCCAGTCCCCCTTGCACTTCCAAGGAGAGTTCACTAAAATGTAATATTAAATTACAACTGCTCAATGCTACAACTAGCAAGAGACTTCAAATTACTCAAGCACAATTGCAAGAGATTTCCTATGCTCCTGAACACAATCAAGAGACTTCCAATGCTCAAGCACAACTGCAAGAGACTTCCTATGCTCAAGCACAATTGTAAGAGACTTCTAATTCAAACAGAATTACAAAGAAAAATGTTTGAGGTTAAACACTTGATATACAATCAGTGGTGTTCACAATACAAATCAAATACAGACTCTTAAGACTCTAGAATTTCTAAGATATGAAAGTTGTTAAGAAATTCTAAGTGAACTTTTGATGCAGATCAATTTCAGCAGAGTTTTGGCACTTGTAAATTGTTGTAGAGTCATGTATGTTTTTCTCTAAGTCTTCACTCCTTTATATAGAGGTGTGAAAGAGACGTTGAGAATTGCCAACGCATCAAAATAGAGTCGTTTGAAGCTTTGATCAATCACCAATGATCTTTTGCCTGATATGATTATTGTCCTATGAAGGATCAATTTCAAATCCATTAAAAGTTTGGAGGAACGCCTTTGCAAACGCAGCTGTTATTCTTGTCCTGTAGCAGAGGCAGAAACAGAGTAGTGGAGGTAGTGGTTGTACACTTCGTACAGTTGCCATTTTTCAAGCTCTTCAAAGAACAAGCATCTAATGCCTTGAAATCCTTTCAAAATAGTCGTTGCTTCACTCTCCTGTTCTTCTGCAATGCTTAGACGACATTAAATCCATTGAACAACCTTTGAAGCTTTAAGTCTTGCATCTTCTGATGAACTTCAGCTTCAGGTGATGTTGCTTTTGATGAGGTGCTTCTGATGATGACGTCATCACTTCAGGAGCACTTGACTTCAGATGCATAAAGCTTCCATCTTGTTGATTCCGTTGCTCTCTTTTGTTCCTTCAGAACCTTATAAGATACCAAAAATTTTGTCTATGGTCTTGTACACTTGAACAAATATTAGCATATCCAATTGACAATTTTTTAATACCTTGTTATCATCAAAACTCTTAAAAAGTAATGTTAAACACATTTTGTTCCAACAATCTCTCCTTTTTTGATGATGACAAACATTAATATTTAAAATGTTCAATTGTTGTTAATCTAATTAAGAAGTTGACTTTAAGGGTATGAGGTTTGTAAGCTCCCCCTGAGTTCTATCCATGTTAATTAAATTCATCATTAAAAACGTAATAACACTCAGAATAATCTCACATTAAATAGACTAAGAGATGAGAAGAAGGTCCTATTAATTTAACTTGATTAGAATTAAATTAATGAGGCTCAGAGCCTATAAATACTATACATCTACTCCCCCTTTTGTCATCACCAAAAAGTATAAAAAATAAAGACAAAAATAAAGAGATTAGAAAAACATTGAGATATTCTATAGAACGGATAAGTAAACATATAGTTCAGAAGCAATATATCATTGATCAGAAGCAGTAATTCAAAAGCATATAAGTTCAAAAGCAGACACATGCAAAGATACAAACAACAAAAATAAAACAAGCTAAGGGTGTGCAACTAAGGTTGGGCTTGTTTGTGGAACATCTCCATCATTTGTTTCAACATCTTGTTTGTCTCTTCTTGTTGTTGCTTCATTTCTTTCTTGAAGTCTTCATTGCTTCTGATCAAGTTCTCTTCTCTAACTCTGGCTTCTTCCAGTTTAGCTTCTGTTGAGGACTTGTATTCAAGCAGAAGAAGTTTATGCTCCAGAAGTTCTTTCTTCAGCTTCTTGTTTTCACTTTCCAAATCAGCATTTCTTTGCAGTAAATCCAAACTAGTAGATGCTGATTTGAAGTTAATCTTATTAAGCAAAGATAAATCCAAATTCTTGGGATGCACTCCAGTAGGAATGAAATCAGTGGCATTCCTTTCTCTCAAGCATGGAGTACTTTGCACCCAAGTTCTCAGAACTCTTACTTTATGCAGATTGTTGGTTACTCCTTTCAACCAATCTTGAAGATCTTTTTTAGCAGTGTCTTGAGCATCCAGACAAGATCTTCGAAGTTCAGAGATGATGAAGTCCACTCTTTCTTTCAACCTCTTCCACTGCTTCTCATAGCAGTCTTTATGAATCAGATCATTTCTTGCTTGAGTCAGTTTGTTCAGCTCCTGAAATATATTCTCACACACATCTGCTAAGATAGTAGAATCTAGAAACAGGGTGGGTGGAGAAGGGACATTTGGTTTGGTAGGAGCACAAGGTTGAATGGCAAAGTTTGAAGGTTGAGGGTCATTTGTGGAGCTTTCACTTTGAATGTGGATCTCTGGAGGTTGATCAGGAACAGAAGTTATGACCATAGTAGAGAATGAGTTAGATTGCTCAACTTCAACATCAGAAGCTTCTGATGTGATCATAAAATCAGGCTCACTAACTTTTTCTAAGGATGGAGGAGACACAATATGATCAGGAACAAATTGTTAAGAACCAGAATGTTCAAGAACAACATGTTCAGGGGCAGAGACATCTGGGCAAAATTATGCTGAGCTTTGTATAGACTTCCTTCTCAATCAAAGAGAATTCTTCCATTGATGATCTTGCCTGTTTCAGTATCAAGTTGTTCATCAGTGAAGAAATTGACATTGCTAAGAGCTTTCATGATCCCTCCTTGATGAAGAATCTCTGAGATAAGCCTTCCATAAGGAACCCAACATCTTCTGTTATCCTGGCTTTCCCTGAGTTCTTTAATCACATGCTTGAAAATGTACTTGGGCACATTTGCTTTTTCCTTCGTGATGAAGTAATGAAGGAATATTCTGTGCTCCAAGGAGGGTTGATCACTACCACCACCTTATGGTAGGAGATTCTCATTCTGGATTTTCAAGAGCATTTTCTTCTCCATGCTCAAATCACAGTAGGCACCTTTCTTTGTGCTGTTGAACATTGACTGATTCACCACTTCATTCCAAGGGCTGATCTTGTTGTTACCTATACCACCTTTGTAATTTCCTTCTGAAGGTCTTCTACGAACAAAGGAAATAATTTCTTCTGAAATGAAAGTCGGGATGCCCATGATGCTTGACCTGATTTCTGTGCATCTGAATGGTTCCAGACCCATTTCTTCCCTTGATTTTCCTTCCAGAGTAGGATCAATCAACACTTTTTCAGTTTCTTCCAACTTAGCAGCCTTCCTGTCATAAACATGCGCTCTAACCCAGAAGTGTCTAACCAGTGTCTTGTATGTTGGACCATTCAACATATTGAAGTAGTCCATGAGACCTTGTGCTTCTAATGTGCTAATGAAGTGAAGTCCACTGGATTCTCAGTTTGAATCTTAAGATCCCATTCTTCCAAAGACATGGTTCTTCCTTTAATCTCATACGCAGGAGCTTCTTGAGTAGTTGATTCTGGAACTACTTCTTGCATGTTTGATTCCGAAGCGGAAATTGAGGATGCCATTGATGTTGAAGAAGGTTTTAGGATTCTAGGTTTTGATTGAAGAGAGTATGTTTTACTTCGCAAAGAATTTGTGAGAAAGAAGAAAGTGTAGGTTGTAAAGTGAGTAGTGTGTGTTTTTCTCTAAGTGTTTTTAGTAAAACGTTTGCAATTCAGAAGGGGACAAACAAACACAGCAGTAATGACATAGGGGGCGCGAGATAGTACATTCAAAGACTAAAATCATCATTGTCCTCTTACGTTATACACCAATACACATAAGCCACGTTAGAATTTTTCAGAGTAACTACCAAGTTAGTGGGACAAGCGTTACCAAAAAGTAACTTCCAACGTTTCCACTAACTCTGCTATTCAGGAGCACAAAGTCCAGCTTCTGGAGTTCAGATGCTGATGTCATCTTCAGAAGCACATTTTCCTCAGAACCTCAGTAAAGAGCTTCTGATGGACCATAGCTTCGGAACAACTTCAGAACCTGAATTCATGTTCAGGAGCAAGCAAATTTAATCAGACACAAAGTGCATGTTCAAATTTTTCTTTATGAAATCAAATCTTTCCACAGTTAAAGGCTTAGTAAATATATCAGCCCATTGATGTTCAATATCAATGAATTGTATATCTAAAATTCCTTTGTGAATATAATCTCTAATAAAGTGGTGTTTGATTTCAATATGCTTGGCTCTTGAATGTAGAATTGGATTCTTTGACAAGCAAATAGCAGCAATATTATCATAATAAATAGGAATACCGTTAGCATTAATCTGATAGTCTTCACACTGATGTTTAATCCAAAGTAGTTGTGTACAACAACTTGCAGCTGAGATGTATTCTGCTTCTGTTGTAGACATAGCAATAGTTGCTTGTCTTTTGCTAGCCCAGGATATCAGATTCTCTCCCAGGAACTGGTAGTTGCCACTGGTTGATTTTCTTTCAATCCTATCACCAGCATAATCAGCACCACAGAATCCAACCAACTGATAATCTAAGGATTTCGTATAGAGGAGTCCAAGATTAGTTGTTCCTTTCAAATACCTGAAGATTCTCTTAACAGCTGTTAAATGAGATTCTCTAGGATCTGATTGGAATCTTGCACACAAGCATACACTAAATAAAATATCTGGCCTAGATGCAGTGAGGTATAACAAAGAACCAATCATATCTCTATACAGCTTCTGGTCTACTGTTGATCTAGTGTCTTCTTTGCTTAAGGTGCAGGTTGGATGCATTGGAGTGTTCATCACTTTACAACCTTCCAGCTTGAACATCTTCAGAAGCTCCTTTGTATACTTTGTTTGATGAAGATATACTCCATCTTTGCTTTGATTGATTTGAATCCCAAGGAAGAATTTCAACTCTCCCATCATGCTTGATGTAGCATAATTACGTATATCAAAAGTAAGTATTTATATATCGTCTCCTCAGGGACTAGTGCGATATCATGGATAATTCGACATCGATTACCATTTTAAGTTGAAAGAGTAGTTTGTTTGTTTGTTTAAAACCTAAATATCTACGTTATAAGATTAAAACTTGAGATTGATAGGGCGTAAAACTTGTTAGGATTAGAGTTCCTTAATCAAGCGTCACAC
>Ga0228710_1009178_pt1 | contig 13852 bp, 4 predicted proteins | sample MedpolnodulmetaG_FD_177995 | JGI IMG/M metagenome (GOLD analysis project Ga0228710, IMG submission 177995) | Root nodule microbial communities from Medicago polymorpha collected in Santa Monica, California, United States - pink nodules | ecosystem: Host-associated > Plants > Roots > Nodule...
GAGATGAATAATTCTGAGAAGCTTATGACCAGCTTCCTCAAAATCTAAACAAGACATAATAGTCAAATATATAGCCCTTCGAAGATTCACAAGATTGGTATCGGTTTCATCCCTTATCTGCATATGCTTCTCGCCATCTTCTTCATCTGATTCAACGTCTGAGTCACCTTCTTTATCACCCTCAATTTCTTCTTCTTCGCCCAAGATAGTTTTCTTCAACTGCTCATAATGCTTTTCATTCTCTGCATAATCGGGATCCATTCTAAATACATCAAGCGAAAACTCTGGATCTGCAGTCTCATCCAACGACACTTCATGCGTGAACTGATTCTCCTCGTCAACGAGGTCTAATTCAGGTGGAATAGCTGGATAACTATGAAACCTAGTTTTTCTTACAGCAAATAAGTCTTGAATTAGAAACTGAACACGCTTATCAACTTCACCATATAAAATCCAACGAAAACGCTCAAATACAGCATGTAGGGCTTTAGGTGAAAGATCCTGTAAAGTTGAACCGCATTCTATAAGAAAACAAACAGCTACTTCAAGACTATCATGAGTAGGGTTATCAAGCAAAACCGTGAGTATTTCCAAAGCAATAATCTCATGTGCAACTAGCTGGTTCACCAAATGTGCTGTAAACTTAACAGTAGCATGTAACTGAGGCTTGTCATTCCTGTGATAAGCCCTTTTGAATTGCAAAACAATTCTTCTGAGTAAAAGATTACCAACTTCAGGAAACTTGGAATTTACGATCGCAACAAGCGCGGTGAACTCAACGGTATACTCCGGATAAGCTATCTGTGAGTTCTGAAGGGATCTGCAGAAGAGACCTCTCCCGCGGATCAAGTTTTGAGAAAACAATTCGGGAACAACGTCTGTGATATATTCCATGGTCATGACCTTGTTGATGATGCCATTAAAGCTCTTTCTCAAAGAATTCCATCTTAGTTTCTGTTCGTAAGGCGAAATCGTATCATCGGATACATTTGTGGCTGTCATGATGATGATTATGATGAGAGCAGGGTTAGGGTTTTAAGGAAACACTAACGAGTTTTTGCTATTAGGGTTTGGGTTATAATGAATGAATGATGGCTTTTCTTCGCCTTTATATATAGTGGAATGTTGCTTAACATGCACGCTGCTTCCTATTTCTTATCTTTTTTGTTACATGCTACTTCCTTAATTTTCTATAACAAATTTTTAAAAAACCTTTCTAAAATAGGAAACCTTTAGTAACTTAAATTATCAAAAAATAAATAAATAGTATAAGGGTCCGTTTGGTTCGAGAATTAGGAGGGGAGGAGAGGGAAGATATTTTAATTAACAATGTGTTTCGTTCGCAAGGGGAGGGGAGAGATTTTAAAATTATTTTACTGTTTTACCCTTAAACTTAATTAAACAAGGATAATAAAGTAATGAAACAATAACGATGAAATCGATAACAACACGATGTAGACGATCAAATAATGGATTAGTAATAGGGTTGTTATAAGTAGTAATAAAAGTTGTTACAAAGAAAAGTTGTTACAAGATAATATAACTTATAACCTAATAATAGTAAAAGTTGTTTCAAGGATAATATAACTTAATAATAATAAATATTCTTATAAGGATAATATTGAGATTTTAAATTAATCTAAGGATAATTTTGGCAATGCAATAAAATTTGCTCCCATTCCCTCCCCTCCCCTCCCCTCCCCTTCTAAAAATTGAACCAAAGTACCAAACACTTCAAATTAAAAATCTCCCCTCCCCTCCAAAACTCTCGAACCAAACGGACCCTAAATGTTATTTGAATTATCAAGTTAATATGAGATTAAGGCTATTTTGGTATTATGGATTTTTTTAAAATGAAATTTTGGATATATTAGGGTGCGTTTGGATATATGAGAGCAGGGTATGACATGACATGAAGAAAAAAATATTACCAGAGAAATGTAGGAAAAGCCCAAAAATTGGTTACCTGACAAACGAGAAGCAGCCGCAGTCAATTCAGAAGTACAACGTGAACATTACAATAAAGAAGTGAGGAAGCGAGCAAACCTAATATCTAAAGGATAAAATCTTATTTTTAGTTTACTAATCCGCTGGACAAAAAGTTGTCCCCAACTAAAGTGGTGGACAAAAAAGCGATACAAATCAAACGCGATACAAATATTTTTGTCTCGTTCAGTCCTTTTTTTTTAGCAAATCAAACGCACCCTAAATGTTTTAAAGGTGTGACTAGAAAAATCTAATCTTACTTTTTTTTTTAGGGAGAAAATCTAATCTTACTATTCACTCCAAAGAAATTGAGAAATAAATAGCGATAATTAATATGCATAGTTTAAAACATACAAGAACTTATGTGCATATTGTTAAAAAAGATAAAAATTATGTAGAACAATTCCCTTAACTCAAATCAGTTAAACTACTCAATACCTCCAATTAACCACTGTTTTTCGAATACAATTAACTATAAGTTTAAATTTCTTAACAGTTTTAAAACATTACTTAAGTTCGATTTGTTTTCTCATATTAAAAATCATCTATTAAAGAATGTTTTGTAAAAAAACTATTCAATAATGTCTCCTCATGTAAATGTTTATTAATATTTAAGAACATTATACTCCAATAAAATGAAATCACAAACAAATCAAATATTCATAATTACGTCATAATAAAATTAACAATGAAGTTGTACCAAAAAAAATAAATTAACAATGAAGTATCTACAGAAAATAAAAACACTAGAGCACATCAAAATTAAACTCTAAATTTTATGGTATCATGTATCCAAATATTGTTATTCAAAGGGTTTAAATTCTAATTTAAAAAAATACGAAAAGAAAAGTATTGTTGTTTATTGGGACGAATGACATGACAAGAAAAATCTTTTATTTGATAGGGACGAAACTTGTTGAAAAAGCAAAAAAACCTGCGAAAAAGAGACAATTGCCATGGGTTTGTGTGGGACAAGATTCATTTCAAAAGGGTTGTGAGGGTTGCTCTTGTCTTAGGCCATATCTAATTAAAACATGATCATAAAAATAAAATCAGAGTTAACATTTCCCTTTATAAAAAAAATATTTCAAAATTTGAATTAATCTTTCAATTTATTTATAAAAATGGAACCAAATTAAAGAGTATAATGTTGATGCGACATTTATTGACAATAAGATGAAAATAGACATATATTTATTGCTACGAATGAGTCTTACATTAAATGCAAAGATATCATGATGGGAGCTTTATAAGAGTCAAAACAGTTGTATTCTCCCATGTTGTCGGTGAATGAGTAAGGCTGTTTGTTACAAACTATTAGTGGATTGTGGAAACGAGTCTCGATAATGTTAATTTTGAGCTAGATGCAAAATCGTTGGTAGATAATTTTAATAAGCATTCTCACAATTAATCTTATTTGGTTTTATCATTTGGATATTGTATTTCTTTTTTAGTTGAATTATGTCAAAACTCATTAATTGAGTTTTCGAGACATCAAACTAATGTAATAATATCCCATGAATATTATACAACTAATTATCAAGTTTTAGAGTTAATATCAAATTATATTATTGATGCTGTGTTTAAATATATGAGTTAAATTTGTTTGAAAAATACTCTTTAGACTTCCATTTTGTGTCTCAACCACTCCAAAACTACCAAATACTACAATCACATTTACCTGGCGTTGGAGGACTTTTAAAATTAGTTAAAACAATTTAAAAACATCGTTAAACCGATCTAATAAATGTCAAACGACACTTAACTATTAGATAGTCGACTAACATTTAAGTGTCGCTTGGAAAAAGTTGCAAAATTTAGGAATTTTCAATTGGTTTAGGCCAAACAAAATTCGTTAGCCCAACTAAAAGCCAGCCCAATAGAAAAAAGTTCTAGACCCTTCCTCTCAAAACACAAATCAAATCAAATCACTCCATCCTTCTTTCTAGACCTTTCCAACCCTTCTTTCTTAAACCAAACCCTTCTCTTCACTCCCTCTCCAAAACCACATCCACAACCGAACCACCAATTCTCACCGTACGATGGCGAAATACGGAGAAGGCGATAAACGGTGGATCGTTGAAGAACGCCCAGACGGAACAAACGTCCACAACTGGCACTGGTCCGAAACAAACTGTCTAGAATGGTCTAGAACCTTCTTCACCAACCTTCTCTCCAATCTCACCATCCTCAACGGCGAAGGTAACCTCTTCATCAGAACCACCACTCTCCGTAGCCTCACCGGCGAAGCCTACATCAACATCCGTAAGGGGAAGATCATCCCTGGGTATGAAATCAATCTCACTGTTTCGTGGGAAGGTGAAGCGAAGGATAACGAAGGGAATTCGTTGTTGAAGGTTAATGGTGCTGTTGAGATTCCGTATATTTCTGATGAGAATGCTGATGAGGATCCTGATGTTAGGGTTATAGTTGAAGATGAAAGTCCAATTGGGAGGAGGATTAAGGATGCGATGTTTCAGAATGGGAAGGTGGTGATTTTGGAGAAGGTTAGGGTTTGGGTTGAGAGTATGTCGAGAGGTGGTCCCGTTAAGGAGGATTTGGAGGTTAAGAAGCCGGCGGCTCAGGCAGTGAAGCAGAATAATGTTAATGTTCCGGCGACGGTGACAGCAACAGCAACAGCGGCGACAAATGCTTCTGTTAAGAAGGAGGAGAAGAAGAAGGAGAGTAAGAAGGGTAGGAAGAATATTGTGATGACGGAGAAGTTTAATTGTAGGGCGAAGGATTTGTTTGAGATATTGATGGATGAGAATAGGTGGAAGGGTTTTACGCAGAGTAATGCGAGGATTAGTAAAGAGGTTGGTGGTGAGTTTAGCATTTTTGATGGGTCTGTTACTGGGAGTAATGTGGAGTTGCAAGAAGGGAAGTTGATTGTGCAGAGGTGGAGATTCGGTAGCTGGATTGATGGTGCTCAATCTCAGGTATGTGGTTTTTATTTGGTCTTATACATGTTGTAGAATGTTCGTTAGATTGGTTCTGCTGCATTGCTATTCTAATAGACTATAATGGCATTAAGTTGGTAATGATGTGTATGCATTTGAATATAAGTAAATAAACAATGTTAGGATACATTTGATAACAGATCCAGACATAGGGATGAATTTGATTAACGAGTAAATACTCAAAATGGTACTTGAAATTGTAAGGCCTGTAAAATGTCTTTGAAATTTTTAAATTTTAGTCTAATTCGTCCCTCCCTTGGTATTTGCAAGGACTAGAATGACATTAATGTTGATTGTGTGTTAAATGTTATGTTGAATGATGTCAAATTAACGTAGCGATGCATAATGGTTTATTTTTGCAGGTGAGACTTGTTTTTGAGGAGCCTGAACCAGGAGTTACTGTTGTAAACCTGACACATACCGATGTACCTGAGGAAGATAGGTTAGTGTTTTAAATATTGGGAATGATTGTGTCATCTGTGGAATGATTGGAATGTTTGTTTTATCTTTCTGGATGATTTGCTGATATGGTTGGTTTTTTTTATACAGGTATGGGAATGCTACTGTGGTGGAGAACACTGAAAGGGGATGGAGGGAACTTATTTTCCAAAGGATACGTGCTGTTTTTGGCTTTGGAATCTGATTGTTTTTTCATGTAGTGTGTCTTGCTGATTTGCAGATTAGATTAATGGATTCACATTGGATACTGAAAATTGCAATGGTTACTGTTACATTATCTTTATTACTGTAGGCATCTTTGACTGTGCAATATAACATGTTTCTTACTTTGTCTAGTTTGAATATGAGTTTTGTGATGTTAATTCTTTTAACAATCGTTTACTGCAAAGATGAACTTGAATTAGGAAATGGAGTACAAAATGACTGCACACTCTTGGTTCTGAGTAGTGATGCATTTCATAAACTTGAACTAGGAAATTAGGTATAACTGACTGCACACTAGTTTTTTTGAAGTATAACTTGAACTAGGCCGAAAGAGATCAGATGATGTCTTTCATAGTTAATTAGCAGCGGTTCTGATTTCTTGTTAGCAAACATTTTCTCAAGGCATGTAAGAGTCTTATTTGCTAATGAGTTTTGCCACATCTGTTGCATTTGAATGTTGTAGAGATGAGGTCTCTTTTTAACACATCCTCTCTAACACATTCTTATTGGGTGACATTAATGTATGTCCTATCATTTTATGTGGAATCAATTTTCAAAGAGTTGAACTTACATTGATTTAATTACCCAATAAGAGAATGAGTGTTAAAAAGAGGTATTCATATTTTGAGATTCCATTCCTACATTTGGCTCAGAGATGTCTGATGTCCAGGAACCCCCATTACTAGAATTTACGTTGATTGTATTTGGTGGCTATTTGTGGGCTATTTTCCGTTTCTATTTGGATCAATCATTCAATGCTGAGGATTTGAGAGAACTTACCGACTATTGACTTCCTATAGTTGGAGATATTTGAAGATATCATATAGGGCGTCAGTGTTAGTAATCCTGCACCTTGTGGGTATCATGAATGTCATGGACTAAATTATATTAACAACTAACATAGGCCACCCCTTTTGTTAACGTTCATTTGCAACAGAGGAGTCGACTCTCAATGCATTTGTGATAAAATTATTTCATAGTTATTGCTAGACAAAAAATTGGATATCGCAAAACTATACCTTTATACCAAAGAAACTATTAGATTCATAAAAACACTATTATTTCATAGTTATTGCTAGACAAAAAATTAGATATCGCAAAACTCTCCACAATGTTATCAAAACACTATTAGCTTGTAATTAAAAGGGAAGAATATGAGAAGATGACTAATTATCATCATATTAATCTGAAAAGTCATTTAAATAGTGATTTTTGATTAGTTGACTGTAAAAATTTGTGGATAAGGGTTTCTGCATAATGGAACCAATCCTCTGTCTGTTCAAGCAAAAACTAAGGATATGAATTAATCTGTCTAGGCACTAATTAAACTGATGATGGCAAATGATAATGTTGGTGAATTTGCAGTGAATGAATTTTACTTTGGGTTTTCAGATGAATATAGAATCTAACAAATATAACTAAATATTCACGGATAAATATAGAATCTATTTATTTGTTTTATAAAAAATGATTTAAAAACAAATAATATGGAATTATCTATGGATATAACAAATTTCTATGCATATTTGTTTTTTAGGATGCAAAATTAATAAGTATTCGGAATACTTTTAAAATATTATTTGTTTTTTAATTAAAAACAAAAAGGTGTAGTCAATTTTTCTCTACAAAAAAAATTGTAACTAATATGCACTTCCATGGATAGGTGGATATAACAAAAAAAAATTATGCAAAATTAATAAGTTTTTGGAATACTTTTAATTTTAAAATATTACGGTTGGGAAGTTCATTAATTGGTGTATCAAAATATACAATTAATTGGACTTACAAGTATTATGGTTGGGAAGTTCATTAATTGACTTTGTTGTGAAAGATATGCCTTAAAATATATACTCCCTCCGGTCTCAAATGTAAGCAATTTTTCACTTTTTAAATTCATTCAATAAATGATGTATGTGGTCCATGATGTAGATTACATACATTATTTATTGAGTGAACCTAAAAAGTGAAAAATTGCTTACATTTGAGACCGGAGAGAGTGGTTTGTTTGGAAGACATTTGAAGATATACTTATGGTATAGCCTCCACAGCTGCAACAACTCATCATCTTGCAGGTATGGCCAACAATCTAAGTAGTTAATTTTACATAATTTTTTCTTCTGTTATTGATTCAGATCTTTTACCATAATACAATTCATAAAAATATGAAATAAAGTAGTTTGTTGGTTTTGACAGAACTGGACACATCATAAAAGAGGCATAATCATCCAATAAATCTATATGTAATTTAAAATTAGGACTTTCTAACTTGATTTAACCTGGGAACTTATAGATCCTGAGTATGGAAGTGATCTTGCATTGGTCTAAAGTAAGTTTTTTCTAAAAAAATAAAAAAAATAAATCGATTTTGAAAGCTTCATTACTATTGAAAGAGTCATCCTATATCAAGTCAAAGTTGGTACAATTGTCTTAGCTTCATTATATTGTCATATATTGATCAAGATAGTTCTAATTGATGATGAAGCAGACTTGAATCCAGTAAAGTCAGAAGGTATAAAATAACCATGAGAAAGATGAACCCACAATGAAACAGCAATAGTATATAGTGAAGTAGGAAAAATTGATTTGATCACTTTACAACTGAAGTATTGGGAAAACTGAAGGTTGAACAACCAAAATGGCAGAGTCTATTTTAGAGGAGGATGCAGCAAAACATGGCTTCTGCAATCATGGCACCTGTTTTGTAAGTTAACATATTTATTAAGCATGAACATGATTATTATGATATAGTATTATACAAAAATATATTGAATCTGCATAATTAGAATAAAAAATAATTATGATAGTACTTACTTGTCAAACGTTTTTAAATATTTCTTTGTAAGCAACGTTTGTGGTAGACTCTTTTGGGAGTTTATGTTCATCATGTATGAGTATCTTTATACCCTTTTTGCTAGTTAAACTATTAAGGGTAAAAATGGAATAAAAGATTATAAGCTATAAACTATAAGTTTGTTGTAAAAAATTGTTACCAAACAGAGTTTTTTTTGTCATACAAGCTTATTAGTTATCCGCTATAAGCTATAAGCTCGTTTTTTGGCCTTACATATAGATTTTTTTTTTTGACAATAACATATATGGAAAAAAGATTGTTGAAAGTGTTATTTAGTGAAATATTAATAATTTATAATTAGTTCATTTGATCATACATTGTACAAATAAAAGTTTAGTTGAGTTGAGTAATGAAGGCAAAACAAGGATAAATAAGTTTCATGAGTAAGAGAGAATTAAAAGATTTATTTTAAATCCACTTTTAGTCACCATATTTTACTTGAAGTAAGACTTTAGCCACCTTATTTCAAAATGTGTTTTCGTATGCAACTTTCACACATTATTGCAATTTTCATCCTAATCCAGATTTTGGACCTCCAAAATTTGTAATTTTAGGGCAACAAAACTAGTCATTTTTGGGTCCAAAATTGATAATTTTCAGTGTTTTCTCTTCAAATTCCAAGTTGTGGCAAACAATTACCACTTTTTAGACCGAAAATCAACATGTTTGGGTCTTAAATATATGGATTGGACTAAAATTGTACCGATGTGTGAAACATGTGAATCGAAAACCTCAAATTTTAAACAGAGTGGCTAAATTTTGGTTCAAGAAATATAGAGGGATCAAAAGTGTATTTAAATCATGTATGTATTTTTTTCTCTTTTTTAATAAGTCACATATGCACTAATCATCTATATTATACATAGCTATAAAAAATACTCCTATCAGCTTTATGAAATAGTGGGTTAATGAATTAGACTTATTATCAGAAATTTGAGTTTAATGAGCATGCACCTTCAGCATAAACATCTACGCATAAAATAGATACTATCTTGAACCACATAAGCAAATTCCAAGCGAGGTGGATCCAGACTTTAGGTACATGTGGAGCTAAAATTTTAAAGAAACAATAATGCAAACTATATTAAAAATAAAAAATAATATTGTTTGATACAATACATTACAATGAAAATTGTCTTATATCAATTTGTTGAAAATGAGCTAAAATGATATCATCGTTTTCTATCCGTTTGTTGAAAATGAGCTAAAATGACATCATAGATAATTGTTAAAAGAACATCTCTTTCTACTGGCATGGGGTATGACATCTATATATAAGTTACAAGACAGACATTTAGCCACTGATCATCCATTTTGTTACATATATTACTCTTCATAACTTTCATATCTAAAAAAACACGTTCAACACTTGCAGTTGCTATCGGCAAGAGCAAAGTCAACTTCTAAAGTTTATAAACCATAGCAAATGTGTTGCACTTATTTGTTTCCACATGTTTTGCACAAAGATTTGAAAGCCCTTTCAACTTAGCAAATTTTGGGTCAGATCGAACATTTGTAACATAATTCTTAAGTTGAGTGCGTAACGCCACTTTCGACACATCTATAAAATTATTTGGATAAAACTCAATCATCCTCAATAACTTGTTCACATCAAAAATTGCAAATGACTTTGCAGAACTCGAGTATGAAACACACGGTAAAAGTTTAATATTCTGCTGCTGCGTTTTACCTATTATAAAAATAAAAAAATAAAAAAAGGACGTGGAGCTATAGCTCCACATTGCCCAACATGGATCCGCCCTTGATTCCAAGGTCATGAAATTAAAGCATTCATTTTGCACCATCTTTGTCAGCAATTCCAAGGTCATGAAAAAAGATATGAAGAAAATTCAAAATACAAAAAAACTCAAAATTCGAAAAAAACTCAATTTGGGCAAACTATTCATCTTTGGAGTAAGTTATTTTTCAACAATTTCATTCCAGAAGGAAGTTCCTCATCTGCTGCCATTTCATCCCTTGTCCTTTTCTTTCTGCTGGTAATTGTGACACGTGCATACCTTTTCTCGGCAGTAATGGAATCTTTTTCCATTGCTTTGATCTAAGTTTCAAAAATTCATTACTATTAATTATATATCATATATTAAAGGGACTTTTCAAATTCATATCGGGAGATTCTTTTGACATTTTCTTGCCTCTTTTTCTGATGAAGTACAAAAAACAAAAAAAAAAAAATGAAATCAAATAGAAAAAGATGAGAGATCTTCAAGATCCCCCTTTTTCATGTATCCTCACATTCTTCTTGATTATTCTTGAGAGATCATCAAGATCCTCCTTCCTCTTCCTTTTGAGATTTCATTCCTGCACTTGGTTTAGAGATGTCCGATGTCCAGGAACCTCGGATTTTACATTGATCGTATTTGGTGGCTATTTGTGAGTTGTAGTTTCAATTTGGGTCAATCATTCATTGCTGAGGATTCGAGAGAACATGGTGATTGGGATCATGTATCACAAATGCTATTGACAAGCGACTCTTCTTATAGTTGGAGATATTTGAAGACATCATATAGTGTCAGTGTTATACTGAAGAAATGGAGTTGTAAATAGTGATTGGAATACTTCGAGTACAGGGGCGACAAGGGCTGGTAACTCAACCACCCAACCGAACAAGTCAGGGGCGAACTGGCTGGCCATAGGTTTGAATCCTATCACCTTATAGGTATCATGAATGTCATCGACTAGTGACTATCATAACACAACCTCATCTGGTTTCATGTTTTTCGGTCTTGGCGGGAAGTCATGTTTGTTTCGGCATCATAGTTACATTATCTTCTTCAATCTACTATTGTTCTACAAACTCCTTAGAGTTAGTTGTTGTATTTAATTTTTACTAGTGTATTTTCCTGGTCTTACACGGGTTATATATATAACATCAACATTTGTTTTTTATGTATAATATTAATTAAAAGTTTATATAACTCAGGAGTTATAAACGACAAAAAAATTTACTTGTGACGTGTATTTTATTAATAAACTATTAATATTTGCTTAAAGTATAAAATAAATAAGTTATATATTTTTTGACAAAAATTAAATAAATCGTAGTTTCTAAATTAAAAAAAAATCATCAATACTATTAGTGTTTGTGTTATATGTATAATATTTATCGAAATTTAAAAGTAATAAAAAAAATGATTGTTTATAGTATAACACATAATTTTTTTGTGGTGATATATCCCATTACTTGTTAAATAAACTATTAATATCTACCTAATATATGGATTTAAACGGGTCCAACAAATGGACAGTGTGATTAGACCCTTCAAATTAGTCGTTATTTGATCAAATTTCAATTTTAAAAAAAAAAACTACTTAGAAGTTAGAACAAAAAATAAACAAATCCTAGTCATCTGTGTTAAAAAATTATCAAGAGTGCATGTTTAGAATGAAAATAATGAGCACATGTAGGTATACAAAATTATTTTCTTATAAATATATGAAATTGATTGAAATTAATAATTTAACCAAACAATCACCGAGAATTTTCTCTATCAATTTAATATTAAAAAAATGAATGAATTATCTATTAAATTTGACAAAATCTATGCTAACTAAAATATAATTTAAAATGAAATTTAATGAAAGAGAAACTGAGAATTGAGAAACGAATAAATAGTTTGAAATAAGGACAAAACTCATGTGAATTTCTTTTTGTGTTTTTCATATGATTCTTAATTAAAAATATATTTTTCATGGGTAGTTTAATTAGGAATCATATGAAAAGCACCTAAAAAAATACATCTAAGTTTCTTGCTAGAATCAAAATAAGGATAAAACCCAGGTGCATTTTCTTAAATGTGTTTCGTGTGGTACTTCACATAAAATACTCACAACTAATCCATAATTTTTTCAAACTTTGTTCTAACACAAAAAAAATGAATTTTAATTATTTGAAGAATCATACGAAAAGCATGTAAGGAAAATGCACCAATGTTTTGTTCATAAAATAAAGGATTTTTTAATGATAAATATTAGCAATTAGTTGTTAAAAAAGAACACAAAGTATATAAATGAATTAAAAGATCAAATGAATATAATAGTAGTAATAGACTCATGAATGGAAAAAATAAAAGTAACACAAGTTAAAAATTTAAATGAAATATTTAGTGGATAAGATCAAAGTAATGTATGGAGTTTTGTTGAGATATTTATGACAAATCAAAACATTAGTTTTAAACAATAAAAAATTGAGAATAAACGTAAAAGTGACACATGGCATTAAAAATTTTACTTTATACATTTTTTACGGCCCGACCTACACTAAAGTAGAGGGTTGAAGGGTCAGTCCAGTGGACCTAACCCATTTTGACAGCTGTAATCAAAAGCATCTCAATCTTAATAATATACAAAGGAGAAACAATTTTTAGGCCTCCAATCCTATGTGTCACATTCTTAAGCCATCATTGCCGAATCATCATTTTCAAAAGTTCAAATTTTAACCACTTTTAACATTCATGACATAGAAACATCATTTTCATAATTTTTTCAAATTTTTAAAATCATTCTCATTCATTTTTACACAAGGAATTTGAAAATCATAATTTCCCTCCAAGAAGCAAGAAAAAGGGGTCTGTCTGTTTTAAGTAAAAAAAACAAAAGTCATTTTAGTAAAAGCCCAAAAGCTATATGGCCTAGTTCTTTCACTCAACAAAAATGGCAAGGTGAAAAAGACTTATCTTCCTCCCTTTTGCAGAAAGTCTGAATTGCAGCACCTTACATGACCTTACAAAGCCAAATCCCTTTCCTTCTTCCTTTCTCCTTCACACTATGTTTCAAATTTCAATTTCCCCCCAAAATCATTCTCCTCTTCTATCACCAACTACTGTCTCTCTCTCTCTCTCTCATTTCCTCTCTACTGCCCCTCAAAACCCTAAACACTCAAGTCTATCAAATCTCAGAACACAACTAAATTCTTTGTAATCAATCAATACCACGGTTGAAACCGAAATCGCCGACCTCCGGTGGATTCGCCGGTCAAGCTATCATCATCCAATCAATCAATTGAAACAAAGGTAAGTGACTCAGAATCCCCAATTTTATTTCACCGCAGTCACTTCAAATCGTATTTTGATTGGTGAAAACCTCCAATATCAAGTATGACAAGAGATGATTTTGTTAGTTTTGATATTGATTTAGAAAGATTTTCGTTTTAATTTTATGTGTAGTAAAAGGTGGACAACTTTTGAAAATCTGAGGGCTTGGAGCAATTGCAAGAGTTTAACAAAAGTTTCGGTAAGCCTTAAGTATGTTAATGACAAGAGATTGTTAGTAACTTTTTGTTAACATGAGCTGCATTCAATTGTTATTAGTAAACCATTTTTCACTTTCTCTCAACACATGATGTGCTGTTTGTAATTGAAATTTGATTTTAAAA
>Ga0228710_1009180_pt1 | contig 13851 bp, 8 predicted proteins | sample MedpolnodulmetaG_FD_177995 | JGI IMG/M metagenome (GOLD analysis project Ga0228710, IMG submission 177995) | Root nodule microbial communities from Medicago polymorpha collected in Santa Monica, California, United States - pink nodules | ecosystem: Host-associated > Plants > Roots > Nodule...
AAATATAATAATTTGCAATTGAAGTAAAATAATTCTAAAAGGAAATAATATTTAAATAAAACTAAATCAAATCTAAATAAAATAGACTTAAATAACATATTAAAAACACTAATTTATTGACTCATCACCTATTTTATTGGTTGTGCTTGATTGATCACTTTGGTTGCTGCTAATTTTGCTCCACATATTGAAATATTGGTGTGAGTTTTGATACAAATTCACAACAATTGGTGCCCATCATGGGGAAATCAAAACAATTCATTAGATGAGCACCATGGGTGCTAAGTGGGATATTGAGAAATTCACATGAGGCAACGATTGTTTGTAGCAGGAAGAAGGTGGAGTATCACACCATGGAAATGATGAAATTTGTAGGTTGGCCTTCATCAAGAAGGTTTGTTCGTCTAGAGAGACGTTAAACGCTTAAAATCAACCTAGAAAGGCGGTGCTAAGAATACTCAAGGTTTGTGTTTGGAGAGACGGGGTTAAGAACAATCATGATGAGCCTGATGTAGTAGTTTGCAACGATCAAAAGTAAGTATTATATGTATCGTCTCCTCAGGGACTAGTGCGATATCACGGACCGTTCGACATCAAATATCATTTTAATTTAAAAGATTGATTTGTTTGTTTGTAACTATGACAACTAATTTGCAAAGTTTAAAGTTGAGAGTAATAAGGCGTAGAAACGTTGGAATTAGAGTTCCTTGATTAAGCGTCAAACATAACCTAATAATCACATATATGGATTCTAGCGTTTTACCGATATTATCACGTATCGCTCGACAAGATTATTCATGTCCAAATAATCTTGTGAGATCAATTGTATTGTTCAATCGTTGATTTCCCAAACTATTAAACAATCCAAAAGTCGAATGTATCGTTTAATCGACGATTTCTCAATCTATTAAACGATCTGAAAGCTTTAAGTTCCGATACTTTGTGTGATTATCAAAACATCAATCCTATGTCTAGAATCATTGTTTTGATGGATGAATATTCTAAACCTAGATTCAAAATTACTTTTCAATAGCAATTAAATCAAAAATGATAAATGAATTGCAAGAATAACTTCAATATCATGTAAATTTGCTAGAATCATGTATTACAAGATCAAAGGATTACATTCTAAGCTTAAACAAGTACCTCTAATCCCAACTAAGGAGATTTAGTTCATCATTGTCATGTGAACATTACAAAAGTGGAAGGAAAGTTGAGAATCCATGCCAAGAACTTGATTTCTCAAAGAATCTTGATGAATTAACACTCAAACACTCTTGCTCTATGAAAACAAAAGAATTTCGCCCTATTATCTCTCTAAAAATGTAATAATATCTCGTCTAAAATGAAGGAAATGGGCTTTTATACTTGCTGTATAATTTGCACATCTCGCCAGGCAGGCCATATGTCGCTATGGCGACAACACCTTTCTTTGCCAGTAGGTTTCTGCCACGTCATCATCCACTTATCTCAAACCGCCTTTCTTCGCCAGGCAGGAAATTGGTCGCCATGGCGACATCTGGTCTCAAAAACATAGGTTTTGTTTGTCATTTCCCGCTGTGGCCAGGGCGGCAGATGGTTTCAAAAACATATCATCTGTTTGTCATTTCCCACTATGGCGACAGGATGTGGCCAGGGCGACAAATTGTTGTTTTTGCTCCTTTTTATGTTTCTTTCATTTGTTCAAGTCTTGATCACTTCTTTTCTGCACAAAATGGGTTAAGTAAGATATAAAAAGCATAATGAGGCATTTTCTTACTATTTCATGGCTTTTCCTCAAATAACTTGTAAAACAAGTAATTAAAAGTGCTTAAAATACATCATGGATTTAAAAACTTTCTAGCACTTATTAGAGCCTTAGATGTGGAGTTTGCAAGGTGAAAGACATGTCGAATATACACATTTTCAAGTTGAGGTAGAGAATGACCAGTTTGAGGTGGAGTTTTCCACTAGCAGGACCATGTGGCAACAAATGATGGCAACATAATGGTACACCTATAGAGACCTTGGGTTCCATGCTCTAGTGAAGAGAAATGGAATTTGTCAAGAAGACTGAAGGAATTCCATGGGTTGAAGAAGGTATGGCACGACTTGTGAGATTACCTTAAAAGACCTATTATAATTTGGGAAATGGGATCTTCAAGAGAACGAAAATTGATAACTCCGGGGGTTGAAGAGGTTATGGTGAAAATTTGTGGAACTACCTAAAAAGTCTGGTGTATTTGGGAGCAAGGATCTTCAAGACGACATAAGGAATTCCGAGGTTTTTAGAAGTAAAGGTAAGAGCATGTGGTACTACATAGTGTACTTGGATGCAAAGATAAGGAGCAAGGTGGTTGATGGTTAAAGGGGAATCACCATCGATTTAGAATCAAGGTGGAGAATTGTTGTTTGTGACTCAAAATCTTGTTGGGATTTTTTTCTTGTTTCTTAAGAAAGTTGAAGACACTGCTAGATTCTCAAGAAAGAATAAATATAAGGTGGTTATCTTGCTTGGCAAGGCATACGGGCTGCAAGGCATTTTCTTGAAGTGCAAGACAAACAAGGTGCTTGCTTCACTTGTTTACCTACTTGCTTGACAACTCCTGTAATCCACAATGTTTTTTCTTGAAGTGTAAGAGAACCTAAGTGACGCATATATATACAAGGTGTTGGCTTTCAGTTCTAACAAGAGGTAAAAGTAAGACAAGACAAACTAAAGTTTATCAAAAGAGGGAATCCTTAGAAAATCAAAGGCTAAGGGTTGATTTCTTTTGAGATAGAAAATAGGGTTAGGAAACACCTTGGGGATACATTATTGAGTCTCTTGGCTACGAGAAGTTATTCGAAAAAAGGATAGAAATTATGATTTGATCTTAGAGAAGTTGTTGAAGGTTAATTTATTGTAAACCTTGTATCTCTTTCTAAGAAACTCTATGATAGTGAATTGGAGATCTCTCTCTTTTTATTGCGCTAATATTTGCAATTTATAGATTTTTTTTTTTTATAGTGGATGTTATTTTTTTATGAAGTTTTTTATTTTGATTTTGATTAAAAGGATTAATATATATATGTTTGTGACTTTCGAATTATAGCAAACTCAACAAATCAAGTTTATCTATTTCAAAGACACCAACAATATATCAAATATAATAGAAAAAATTAGTTGGCTTTCAAATTGGTTGGCTTTTCTATTATCCCAAATATACCCTTAAATAATTTTTTCTACAATAATATTTATTGTTGGTGTCATTAAAAAAGATAAGAATTTATACTTTTGATAACAACAATAAACATTATTATAGAAAAAATTATTTAAGGGTATATTTGGGATAATAAAAAAGCCAACCAATTTGAAAGCACCCTAATTTTTTGAATTTAATTTCGTTTTTCTGATTTTTTTAATATTTGAAAAAAAATTATTATTTTTTGATATTTAATTTTTTTGGAAAATAATCTGAATATTTTTCTGATTTTTTGGAATTTTTTTATTTTTGAAAATTAATTTTCAGATATTTTTAAAAATAAAATCTAATGTGGACAATTAAAAATAAATAAAAATTTAAAAAAAAAACCAAGTCAACGCCACATATGCGCATTTGATGAGTTGGATGGAGGAGGGGTGTTTTTTGGGAGAAAAAAAAGCTTTACAAGGATGCAAATCAAACCAAAATTTTTATAGAAACGAAAACCGAAAATGACCTATATTACAGGGGTGAAAACCACTATTAACCCAAAAAATAATTAGAAGATTTAGACCCTTAAAATATAAAGAGGGGCTAGTTTTGGAATTTGAAAAAAATGAAGATAAACATAGTGCTAATAGTAAACCGGGTCATCTATATCTATATCTATATTAAATAGAATTGAGAATATTTTACGATGACCTAAATTAAATGCTTCTATTCACTTGGCCATCCACATGAACATTTTGCCACTTGGCAATTGTAAATTGTTTTTCTCATTTTTTGTCACCATAACTATAAAAGGAAAACATTCAAAGGAGACAAATAGAATTAATTGCATGAGACTATTTTTTTTGAATTTATTTGAAGGAAAAAAAGTAGTATCTTTTTTTTTTTGAGGGGAAAAAATATGTGCGTTTTTATTCACCAAGAATAATACCAGTAATGCTCTAATCAAATTTTTTATACAAATCAATTTTATTTTTTTAATCACCATCTAACTAACTATATTTTGAAATGTTTAATTTATTTAAAGTATATGAGATGATTTATTAAATAATTAATAAATAGTTTTTTATTTGAACCAAATATATACAATTTTAATATTATTTAACACCTAAATACCTAAATATGAAGCTTGTCCTAAGGAACAAAATTTTATTCTAAATAATTCACAACGGGAAATATTTAAGTTTGTAAACAAAAAAATAAATATTTTAAATAAAAGTTGCAGTCAACGAAAAATTAAATGTTAGAGTTGAGAAATACTGGATTTTAATTCCCAATTAATATTCCATAAAAACAATTAATTTGATCAGATTTTTATAATGTCGAATTCTACTAATCCCAAACTCAAATTTGATGTATATAGATGGAATTTGATAGTGCATACATCACATATTATTAATAGCTTTAAATTTCTCTAATTGGTTTTCAATTTTTCAGCCTATAAATAGAGGCAACTGAAATGTGAAAAAGTGCACATTTTTCTTCAACTCCGTAGGATAAACTATCTTTTGTATTTTGAGTACTATAACTAGCTATCATGGTGTTTTTATATTATTTATCATTTATTTTGTTAATTGTTTTATATCTTTATGTTTTTTTATCTTTCATGAATTTATTAAAAAAAACAAAAATCATATTTTTTTATATTTTGCAACCGAGACATCAATGGATTTGTCATAGCTATCTTTCAAACATAAAACACGCTTTCTGATTCTAATTATTTTGTTAAATACCTTATTTATTTATGTTTTTTAATTATTCAATTTAAAACAAATAGCTAATTAAAGAAAAATTTAGTACCTTAATTTCTTATACGATTTATACTTTTGCATCACATATTCTTCTTTTGTAAATGTTTCTCCATTACTTCCAATTCAAATATTGTCATGATTCTCAACATCACGGATTTTAGTTATGTTTTCTTTTTTTGAAAAATGCTTCGGATAACTTCTTGATAGCGATGATTATTCTCAGACATCACATTCACTTTAGTAATCCTTATAAAAATATTCCTCCTTCAAAGCATACTACTTCTTTTCTATATCTGACAAAGATTAGCTATATTAGGACTCATGACTATACATTTAATCTTAATTAGTATTCTATTCTATATTAGAAACATTTTATATAAAACACCTATCAACACAAAGGATTAAACATACAAACAACATATAATAATTAATATCAACCTTAAAAAATTATTGAACCTTCCAACTCCAGACCTTAAAAAAAATAGGTAACCAAAAAAGAAGCATAAAGATTAGCTACAAAGTTCGTTTTTTTTATTGTTTTCACTCTGACACAATTTTAAAGCAGAATACATTTCTTATTTTTTGAACTCAAGTATAAGATCTTAATAAATAGAATGATTTGAGTAAAAAAAATAGAATGATTCTCAATTGATTAGTGAATTCTACCAAATGCCGAATTGGTTAGAAGAGCCTACGTTTGATTGTCAAGATTTTTATATTAATTTTCTTGTTTTATGGGGTTGTGAAGATTAATTCAATATCATCATTTTAAACTACTGAATATTCTATTGAACATGATTGAATGTATAAATTAATGCATAGAAATTTGTGTTGGTAATCAATAATTGATAATCATTTTGATTGGTACCTTAAATGCCATTTAATTGTCGTATTATTGTTAATCATTGCTAATCAGTTTTGAATTTTCTTTGAGTGTAAAGAGGGGTCTTTGCATCCTATAAATATATAAGACACAAAGGTGAGAAGGCACATTATTTAGATAAACTCATCTTAATTAAAAAATTGTGATTTCTCATACTTATTTTTCCTAAACGATTTTTCTTTTGTGCTTTTTTCAGTTATATTTTTGTTTATTATGATCATGATTTGCAACCATGAATGCCAACTCAAATGTTGTAGTGTTAGGGAAAAAATGGGGTTAAACCATAGCAGTTGTTTTTATATTTTTTCCTAAACAATTTGTTTTCTCCTAAACTATCATTTCTTTATTATTTTTATTATTATTATGTTCATGATTTGCAACCATGTTTTTGTTAAATATTTTTTACTAAATATTTGTTTTGTCAGTCTTTTGACATGATAGCTAACCTAAATATTATTAAGACTCTACTTGGAATTTTTTTTCTTATGGTGAGGATTGATAGAATGCGTCTTGTGACTTAATTGTCAAAATCTCAAGAGTCACATTCATTAATTTGAAATAGTCATAATAGATGTTGAGGTTATCACTATTTTTTTTTGTTTTTAGTGTTATTAAACTAAATTAAAAGTGTTTCTTGGTACATCTAATTTTGGATTTTGGTTTTTTTTTTGTCCAGGAAAATCGGATTCATGCAATACCCAAAAAGAGGCTCATATACATGTTTGTAAAATAATTGAGAGAATGTGTTGTCTGTATTATCCATTTGTTCCATGTAGTCAAGAACACGTGAGAATATCATACTATTAAATTTCAAGATAGATAAAGTGCATGACACTAAATTTACAAGGGTTAGCAATAATGATTTACCATGAAATTTGTATCATTTCAATCCACGGGTTGGTATCTTTCAAGATGATTTTGACATAAATTTGTTGGTTGGAAAATTTGTTTATAAACAATTTCATCGTAATAATATAAACTATCACACTGTGATGCTATTGTTTATTCTACTTATATATTATTGGTTTACTAACTACTATTGAAAAAAAAGATATAGAATATCTTAGAAATAACTTCAAAGCCAAAATTGTGCTCATATAGTAAACACTTTTTGTTATTGAAACAACCATCAACATAGTCAATGCATTTTTTAACATGGATTTTTTTCAATTTAAATTGATTTTAGTGGTTACAAGCAGGTGCTTTTTTTTTTTTTTTATATTTTTTGCATGGATATCACATTGTTTTTTGGATCAAGCTTCTTCTATTTTTAATTGTCAACAAGCATGTAAGATATATTTTTTAAAATATAATCATGTTTTAACAGGGTCCACTTCAATTTATATTAATAAAACTAGAGATTTTCTATTGTACTCAAATATAAAAATGAATATCATAAAAATAATAAAATAGGGTCTACTTTAATGAAGGTCAGCACACTTGGTATAGAGAGTTAACTTACCAGCGAGATCGTGTGTTTAACTTCTGTTATTAGTATGGACCTCTACTAACGTTTACTGAGCCTTGAGGCCTACTCTAACCCTGGTAACTCCGAAGTCTAAAACTCAAAATGATAAAATAATTTAAATGAAGAGAAACAATGGAATAAAAAAATTCATTTCAAATATGTATATTTGCTTTATATATAAGATATGCATACATTTTGACATGGATTTTACTCTTTTTTTTAACAAATATTATCAATATAAATTAAAATGTAAATTAAAATATATAAAAAAAGGTCAGCACTAATTTTCCCATACATGGCACGGGTTTCAAACTAATTGATTTTAACATAAACATAGAGAGGTGAGTCCAAAAATGGGTCACCCGAATGTGATCCATATTCAATTAAGCTAAATTGGTCTAGGCTAAAAAAATATGATTGATTTTGATGGTTGTTCAATAGATTTCTCAAAGTTACTCAAATTTTGAAGAAAAAATAATCATGAGAAGTTACTATTCAATCGGAGTTTACATCCAAAAAATAATTGAAAGTTACTATTCGATGGATTGAACAGTTTGAGAGGCGTACCATCATTGATTTTTGTTGTTTTTTTTATAGCTACACCCGTGTTAAAATAAAGGTCCGATGGCTAGACACATTTTAATGATTTCTACTCTTCTCCCTGCACATTTCGCTCTCACCCAGCAACTTTGTCTAAAATACCCCTGCACTAGTTAAGTCACGCAACATGACTTAACTAGCGCACCTTATAAGCTCTACGTGACTTAAGTCACGCAACACTGGCATGTGCGCGAGTTAACTCACGCAGGTTGACAAGTGGTCAGAACTGAATAGAGCACCTTTTTTGGACGGTGTTTAATGCATTTTAATTGGTTTTGCACGTTTTTGTTAAGTTTTTTCCACGTTTTTTGACTATATTTATGGTAGATATAACCTATGTTACAATCTCCCCCTATAAATACACCTCTAAACTTCTCCATTTCCTCACACCATCTCACATTCTCACCCTCCTCACTCCCTCCATCTATGAATCTCCATTTTAGCGTGAATTAGAATAAAAATTGTGTATTGAATAAATTCGAATAAAGTTACGTATTAAATTTTTTTTGAAAAAAGGCCTAATTAAATTCAGCGTGAATTCGAATAAAGTTGCTTATTGAATAAATTCGAATAAAAGTTACATTACTTTACATAAACAACATGTATATCAACTATAAATATGTCCTATCATTACATTACATTACATTCGGGTTGCACCTTCAAACTACAACAATTATCTTACCTCTGAAATGGTAAATTCAAACTGGCTAAACATCAGGACTTAAGCATTCACCCAGAAGTACTTTTGTTTCATTTAAAAGATTAAATTCTTGTTAGGCTCGGCTTAAATGAGGGTATTGAAGTGTCAAAAGAACGAGGTGCATTCCTTAACACTTCAATACCTTCATCTAAACCAGCCTAACATGAATTTAATCTTTTGAATGGAACAATAGAACTTCCGGGTGAATGCTTGAGACATGACGTTTAGCCAGTTTGAATTTCCATTTCAGGGTAAGACAATTGTTGTAGTTGGAAGGTGCATTCCTTGACACGCATATCGATCCACTGGACGTTTATACCGAATGTTTGTACCTTCCAACTACAACAATTTTCTTACCCCATTAAAAGGAAGACAATTGTTGTAGTTGGAAGGTGCATTCATTCCGTACCTAATGACGATCTTCTGGCAGAATCAGACTATTGATAATATCTTCAGTTGATCTCAACAACGTTACCCGCGTATCGATCCACTGGAACATGCTGTGCTCCCAAAACATGTTTGTCACGTTTTCGTCGTTCGTTAATTCCACCCAACTGAATGATACTCTCCCCTCGTCGAGCGTTGGACGTTTATACCGAACGTGTTCCACCCTCCTTGTGTCTCCGGGGTTGACTCCCTGGTTGAATTCATTCAGTTCATCCTTGAGACCTCTTAACGTTACACCAAGGCACCAAACCTTCAACCTTTGAGGTTCTCCGCTGATGAATTGTGCATGGACGTCGATCCACCCAGACATTGCTTCAAATCTACACAATAAGAAATTAAAAACAATCAATGAAAAACTCATTCAAACATTTCATCAAACATTTGGAGTGCAAATTATACATAAACTCTAAAACTCATAACTAGAACATTAACATGCAAACATCCAAACACATTTAAGCAAGATAAGTCATTAACATGTAACATTGTATCATTTCTTGCAAAAAAAATCAAAATTTAAACAAACCCTAATTCTAAAAAATTTCTCTAAAACTCAAAACTACAACATAAACATGCAAACATCTAAACATTTAAGCAACACAAGTCATTTACATGTAAACATTGTATGATTTCTTGCCAAAAAAACCAAAATTGAAACAAACCCTAAATCTAAAAAAATTCTAATTGAAGAGAAAAAAACTAACATATAAACATAAAAGGTTAATGGTGTTTGATTATGAAAACTTACTTGTTATTGAAGTGTTGTTTGATTTGAAATTGAAGGAATATTGGATTTGGGTGATTTGAGAGAGATTTTTGAGATTTTAGATGAGAAATGAGGAAATGAGGTGTTCTGCCTTGTTTAAAACAACACGTAGCGTGAGTTAAATAACACAGCGTTAATTAACTCACGCAACGTTAGTTAAGTAGCGCAAAGATTAACACTTGCACTAGTTAACTAGCGCAGAGACATTTTGGGAATGGCTGCAGGGCACGAGTATTTTGTGCTGGGAGAAGAGCAAAAATCCATTTTAATAGCTCTATTCAAAACAAGTGTGATTTTTCTTTCTTTCTTTCTAAACAGAGAATGCCTAGATTGCTAAGTTACACATTCTAAATTTTAGGTGGGTGTAAACTATATATATATATAGACACACACACACACATTTTTATTTCGGACTGAATACACACACATATGTAACTAAAATAATATCCTTATAATAAAGAATCCCTTAAAAAAATCTACAACAATCAAACATCATCCCAGTCCCATTAAGTGGGGTCGGCTACATGAATCAAATTACGTCATAGTGTTTTATCATAAATCATATTTTGATCCAACTCATTGTCCTCGAAACCCTTTCCAATGGTTTCTCTTATCGTTTTCATAGATCTTCCTCTACCTCTTTTGACCCGACTCTCCTCCATCTGATCTACTCTTCTTACGACGACATCTACAAGTCTTCTCTACATGCCTAAGCCATCTAAGCCTATTCTTAATCCTATCTCGTCTAGACTTACCGCTCATCCAACGCAACATCCTCATCTCCGCTACACTTACTTGATTCTCGTGTTCGCTCTTAACTGCCCAACACTTTGTACCATACAACATCGTCGGTCTGACCGTTGTCCGATAGAACTTTCCTTTCAACTTAAGTGGTACTTTCTTATCACACAAAACATATGAGGCTCTTCTCCACTTCAACCACCTAGCTTGAATACGATGATTTACATCTGCTTTTATTTCTCCATAATTTTGTACTATGGACCCAAGATATTTAAACTGTGTAATATGGGTATGTTATGATCTCCAACTTTCACCTCCAAGGTAAACCTACTTCTCCTTTTGCTGAAGTTACATTCCATATAATTCGTCTTACTTCTGCTCAGACGGAAACCTTACATTTCTAAGGCTGGTCTCCATATCTCTAGTCTCCCGTTCAATTCCTCCTCGACTCACCAAGCAAGACTACATCATCTGCAAAAAGCATACATCTCGGTGCTAACTCTTAGATGTGTTATGTAAGTACATCCAAAACTAAAGTAAAAAGATAAGGACTTAGGGTTGACCCTTGGTGCAATCCTATTGTTATAGGAAAATCTTTTGTAGCCCCATCCTGCATCCTCACACTAGTTGAAGCTCCCTTATACATATCCTTGATAGCTCTAATATAGGCAATTCTAACCCCCTTTCTTCTCTAGGGATTTCCAGAAAAACCTCTCTAGGCACTCTATCATACGCCTTCTCCAAATCAATTAAAACTAAGTGCAAGTATTTTTTATCCGTCTGACATCGCTCCATCACACGTCGAAGTAAGTAAATCGCTTCCATAGTCGACCTCCCAGGCATAAAACCAAATTGGTTATCTGTAACTCAAGTCTCTCTTCTTAGTTTTCGTTCAATCACCCTTTCTCATAACTTCATGGTATGACTCATTAGTTTAATTCCCCTATAATTTGCGCAATTATGTATATCCCTCTTTTTCTCATATATTGGAATTAAAGTGCTTCTTCTCCACTCGTCTGGCATTTTATATGTCCTCATAATCTCCTTAAATTTTTTGGTGAGCCACACAATTCCTCTATCTCCAAGAATTTTTCACACTCCGATATGTATATTGTCCGGCCCAACTGCCTTGCCATTACTCATCCTTTTCAACACTTCTCTTACCTAGTTCTCTTGAATCTGACAATAATAGTTATAATTTTGGTCCTCCTCTCTGATGTCTAGCTTGTGAGAGTCCGGTAAGATCTCATATCCTTCAATAAATAAGTTGTGGAAATACTTCTTCCATCTATCCTTTTTATCTCTTTCTTGAACCAAAACTCTACCCTCTTCATCTTTAATACACTTCATTTGGTCCAGGTCTCTCGTCTTTCTTTCTTGTCTCTTAGCAATCTTATATATAGATTTATCTCCCTCCTTGGTACCTAAAGATTGGTATAATCCTTCAAAAGCTTGAATTCTCGCTTTGCTCACAGCCTTCTTAGCCTCTTTCCAAGCTATCTTATATTTATCCCAAGTTTCAGCATTCTTACACCTAGATCAATCTTTAAAACAATATCTTTTGATCCGAAATCTTCTCTGCTCACTGTCATTCCACCACCAAGATTCTTTACCCCTAGGTCCAAAACCTCTTGACTCTCCCAACGTCGCTTTTGCTACTTTTTTAACCTCATGTGCCATCTTGTCCCACATATCATTAGCGCTTCTTTGTGGTTGCTTGAAACCTCCCTCTAAGATCTTGTGTTGGAAAATCCGTTGTTTTTCACTCTTTAAATGTCACCACTTGATTCGCGAAGCCCCACTATGGCTTCTTCTCTTTGCACTCCTCTTAACCTTTACGTCCATCACCAATACTCTATGTTGGGTAGTTAAGCTCTCTCCATTTATGACTTTACAGTCCAAACAAATCTTCCTGATTTCCTAATATATTAAATTTTCTTAGCATCGACTATAATGTAAGGATTTAGCTAATCAGGCAATTAAATTGGAGGCCATATTTAAATATAAAAAATTGACCCCTAATTAAAAAAGTGCAATTTTAATTTTAAAAATTTATCATCTATTTAAATAGTAAATAACACCCGACAAAACGTAAAATATTTAAACAATCATCCTCTATTTAAAAAGAGTCATCGTTTTTTTTGTTTAGCTTTTACCTACAAACAAGACCGTAGATAGATTTCAAACAAAACATATAGCCTGAATATCAATGAACCTTTATCTAATAACAATTAACATTTAGTGACTGTTTTTATCTATTAACAGTCAATTTTCTTGTTCTATAGGCCTTGTTGCACCCCTAAAGACCGGCATTTACGATTAGTGTTTCTCCTAGTTTTGAAGGACTTGTCATTAAACTTCTAAATATCAAGAGTATTTTGAAGGTTTATATTTAACATACTTGATAGTTCATTTATTAAATTGAACTTGTATAAAAATATATAACAAAAGTAGTTTAAACTACTGTAGTTCCTAAAAGTTATACTTGGCTAGAACGATAATGGATTAATGCGAGTCAACCACAACTCAATATGGTACCAAATAACTATCCTAAATTATTATTATCAGTTATGATATACAAATCCACAATGGTACAATGGTAATGGCAGCCCTATTCAAGATCACACTCATACACACAAAAACCTCGAGATCCTAGAAATGGTCTCCTTCAACTAATTTTAGACATTAAAATGTCTGTCAACCTTGTCCAATTTAACTCAAAATATTAATTAACATTATTATAGAAATGCTGTTCTCTTGCAAAACATCACAACAAATTTGCAATTTTAGAAAAGAAAAATAGTGGTAGACAGTGTTTCAACCCATTCCTTAAATTAACCGAGAAGTCTACGACAATTATCTGCCTATCATCTAAAAAACATGCCAGATATAGAATTTACTTTGGTTGGTTGAAACTTTTATTGATAACCTATAAAAACCATAACATCATCCCATAACAGTTCTGGAATCTCCAATAAGCCTCCCCTACTAAAACACCCAAGGGGAGGAAACTAGTCTTCAAATAATTTGAGCAGAAAATAAAAAAAAATGTCGGGAAAGGTAATTATCTCCGCTGTTTCTCTTATTCTCGTTGTAGGTGTTGCCATCGGTGTTGTTGTCGCTGTTCGCAAAAATGGTGAAGACCCCGAGGTTCAAACTCAACAAAGAAATCTTAGAATTATGTGCCAAAATGTACAAGACCAAAAACTCTGCCATGAAACTCTTAGCTCTGTGCGTGGCGCCGATGCCGCTGACCCTAAGGCTTACATAGCAGCCACCGTGAAGGCAGCCACTGACAATGTCATTAAGGCCTTTAACATGAGTG
>Ga0228710_1009181_pt1 | contig 13850 bp, 16 predicted proteins | sample MedpolnodulmetaG_FD_177995 | JGI IMG/M metagenome (GOLD analysis project Ga0228710, IMG submission 177995) | Root nodule microbial communities from Medicago polymorpha collected in Santa Monica, California, United States - pink nodules | ecosystem: Host-associated > Plants > Roots > Nodule...
ATTTCTTCAACTTTTGATAAATGTTTGCACATTATTGGAAATCTGCTTCATTGATCTATTTCCTACCATTTCCTAATGTCTTTATCAAATAGAAAATCAAAGAAACAAAGTAAAGGAAATCTTTTATTTAAAACTCTTGTTCCAAAATCAGAATAGTCTTCCTGGTTTTGGAGTCAAACAATTGCTTCTTTCATAATAAGGCTTTCACAAAAGAAAAATCCTTTCTGCTTGCACACTATCGAACATAATTCTAAATTAAACTTGTTTATCCCAAGCTCTATTAAAAGTTAGTTTTGTTAGCCGAAACTCTGCCCAGGAAAATATGAAAGATAGATCTCTGTCTCTTTGTATTATATTTTGGCAAATAAATTTACAATATATTCTCACTGAAACTTGTCCTAAACAAGTTATATTCTCATTGTCAATAACTATGTTTTTTTTTCCTATAACTTACAAAGGAAGACAAAAAAAATGAAATTTCCTGTTGTACAAAATTGTGTAAACTAATTGATGTCAGTTTCATCCACCATAGGGTTTAGCACACATTTAAGCGAGAAGTGATATCTAAGAACAAGTCTTCTCCACAAGGAATTGTGATACCTCCCATTGGATGATCATATCCAAATTTTTCCTCAGCTTGGCTCAACAATTCTTGGAATGAGGTTTGGTTCAAGTATGATATAGGGATCACAAACCGCTTCATTTTCTCTCCTATATACACCGCAAGATATCCCTTTGGTACGTCTACACCTTTTGAAGATGCTGCCCTTTTAATACCAGGCAAACGAAATCCCATTTTTATGTGTTAGAAAAGATGATATTGGTCTAAAAATGATAGACTTGTTTATAAGAAGACTGAAGTTTGTCAATTTCAAATGCTTTGGGTTGTGAATGATTTTGTGTTGGTCCTAAATGCTTGCAGCCATGAATATATATAGATAAAGGATAAGTAATGAATCGTCGGCAACTACAATGATCTGTAAAGGAAGGCCATGAGATTTGAATCATGGCCAGACAAGCGCATATGAAAGATCACATGGTGTTGTCTTAAGAGTTTTGAGGACTTTCTCAATGATCACCATCAGATGTTGTGGTAGATAGATAATGCAAGCCCCACCTTTATGACAGATCCCAGCATATAATTGAACTAGAGTTATCCATTACCTTGTATAACCACAAATGCAAGTCCCACCTTGTATATATAATTGAACTACTTGAAATAAAATAGACGTATAATCACAAGCATATAGAATGGTGTATGTATGATCTCTATTTATCCGATGTCTCAAACTATGTGAAGCAGATAATGACTTACCAGCTGGACATCAACATTATCAAAATGAAGAAACATGTCTAAGGCATGTTTACAAAATTATGAAGTACCGATTAATGCATGAAAATATTAGAGGTTGCAGTTGCAGTTGCACTTGTATTGGACATGGTTTGGAAGGGTGGGGTACAATCTTAGACGAACACCACATGATATCTCATCCTATGCCTTCACTATCACCACAAAATTATAGGCATGATATCTCTATTTACCCTTTCATACAATTATAGCTTGGGATTGGGTTTCTATTTCTAGAGAACTTCAATATCTATAAATACACTTCCTCTTGCCTTCACTAACACCACAAGTGATTGGCATCGTTACCAACATTTGAGATATTTGCTTTACTCTTCTTCTCACAAACACAAAAAATGGGTTTCCGTTTAAACACTATTCTAAGGGCATCAGTTACTTCTAGACAAGCATCATCAAAATCTGTAGAAGTGAGAAAGGGATTTGTTGCAGTTTATGCAGGAGAGGAACAGAAGCGGTTTGTGATCCCCATATCATACTTGAACCAACCATCGTTTCAAGACTTGCTGAGTCAAGCTGAGGAAGAGTTTGGATATGATCATCCCATGGGTGGCCTCACCATTCCTTGCACCGAAGAAGCCTTCCAACACATAACCTCTCGCTTGAACGGGCTATAAAGCTCACAATTTTGTAGGAGACTGACATAGTTAACTGGATACTTTTTTGTACATGAGGCGTCTTATCAAATTGTAAAGACCCTAAAGAAATAGGAAATGAAATTATCATTATAATGATAAATATTCAGTATGGATTTTTTGTTTCATGAAATTGAATGATGACAATGAATTCGAATACTCAACCAGCTCCCGCGGTTTTTTGTTTTTGTTTATACGCTAAAATGTTTACTGCTTGCTGCAATTAGGAATTACGAAATATTGTTTTCTATGAGCAGAATTTTAAAGCAAGAACAGTACAGGTGATTCCCAGCAAGAGCAGAGCCTTAATCTTTTTTGTAGGACAAACATGAAAGATAAATTTGCAAAAAAATTATTATTCTAAATAACAACAAAAAAAGTTAACTACCTTGAACAACACAACCCTCATTCTATGGTAAAAACTTGTGTTTTCCTACTTTTGATGAATGGTTTATTTACAGTCCAGGTCTGTATAATTTTTTCAAAATTCATTGACGAGGTTGTATTTATCAGATTTCAATGCTAGTTGTGTTGAAGTCAACCAAAGTTTCACTACAATTTTAAACTTTATCATTCTATTTTCTAATTACCTCGTGGCCAAAATTGGCAAAAAAATATAGATCTAATCTAATGTAAGTACTTTGAAGAAACAGACATTTCGATATTTATCATCTTTAAGCTACTAAACAAACTAAGCTGGCATGAGTATTTAATTCTTGATATCTCATTGGCCATAATTCATATTTCTTACAAATTTCTTTTCTACTAAACAAACTAAGCTGGCATGAGTTTTCAATTCTTGATATCTCATTGGCCAGAATTCATATTTCTTACAAATTTCTTATACGAAAAGGAATATAAGTGGCTCTTCTATGCTACAGTAAATTTCAACAATGCCAAACATTGGAAGGTTATAGAGTTACTGTTCCCTACTACAGATAAATATTAAACTGAAACAACAATTTTTTTTTTATTTTCCTGTTTTGGTAAGTGAAAGACTTTGATAAGTTCTACCAGAAGGCCAGTTTAAACCAATTTCTAATTACTGATACGATTTGAAATCATTATTTAGCGTGTAAGTTGAGAAAAACTTTTAAAAGTTTAAGGGTGTTTACCAATAAAATAAGTGACAGATCCACTGAAAAAAATTGAAGTCTAGGAGTTGAGTTCTACTTGGGAGATAAGATTAGTTAAAGTAATCATGTCCAAGTTTTGTTTTTGAGTATATACGAGAAATTTATCTAAACTAGCTCTTAATATATAATAATTGGGCACAAAGACAATTTCTGAAGACATAGGCGATGCCTTGTTCATTTGGCTAAATCATCGATTGTTATTTATTTAGTTCAAGAATTTTAGTTAGCTGTCTGGAATTAGCAGACCTGATTTTGTTATATCAAAAGGTTTAGTTGGATTTTGACAATAGCACTAATTTTTCTAGTATATAGAGAAATAAAAGTGACGGATTATGTCATTTGAACTGACTTAAACATAAAGAATAAACTATAACTTGTGACAGGATTTATCTATTGAATAAGCATGGTTATTCTTCATAAGCAGGCTTATAGTTAAAGAACTAACTATAAATACTGAATAAGTGAAAGATGTAACTGATAAAATAACTGAGCTCACTGTCATTAAACAAGGAAAAAGAGGACAGTTTATTTTTGAATTTGAATTCAGATGGTAATATTTCTTCATTTCTCATGAAAAGTGTCATATATTTACAACTTCACAAGTCAAAAAAATGCCTATTTGAAAAAATGCTCAACTAATCTAGCGTATATCAGTATGCTACAGTGTAAGATTCATAGCCCATTCAAGCAAGAAGTTATATGTTGGAACACATCTTCGGAGCAAGGAATGGTGAGGCCGCCCATTGGATGATCATATCCGAACTGTTCCTCAGCCTGACTCAACAAGTCTTGAAATGAAGGTTGGTTCAAGTATGATATAGGGACTACAAACCGCGTCTGTTTCTCTCCAACATACACTGCAACATAGCCCTTTCGAACTTCTACAGATTTTGATTTTACTTGACTAGCAGTTACTGAACCCTTTAGAATAGTATGTAAACGGAAACCCATTTTTTCTTATTGTTCGAGTGAAGAACAGTGAAAAAAGATCAAATGTAAGAAGGATGTAACTCAGTATTTGATGATGCAATGAGTTGTGCTGTTTATGAAGGAGAGAGGAAGTGTATTTATAGAGTTTAAAGTTATCTCAAAACCTAATTCCAAGAGAAACTATTATTGAAGGGGTGGAAGGATAGAGAGCATAGGGATAAGGTAGCATGTGGTGTTGCCTTAGATTGTACCCCACCTTCTTAAACAACGTTCAATACATAGTATCCACTTGCAACTCAGCTAGACGTGCCTCGTATTTGATCATGCATTATAGCCAGTACTTCATAATTTTGTAAACATGCTTCAGACATGTTTTCTTCATTATGATAATGCTGCTGATGTCCATCTGGTAAATTACAAGGCAAGGGATAACTACTGATCATCATACACCAGTCTTCATGTTTGTGGTTATACTTTCATGTCCATTAACTCTATGCTGGCCTCTGCTCAAGAAGGTGGGACATGCATTATCCATCTACTACAACATTTGATGTTGATCATTCATCTACAAACAACACCATGTGATCATTCATATGCTCTTGTCTAACCATGACTCAAATCCTATGGCCCTCCTTCACTGATCACTATAGTTGCCGACTGTTTGTTACATATCCTTTCATCTATATATATTCATGGCTGCAAAAGCATTTAGGACCAACAAAAAATATTCACATCCCAAGTTATTTGAAGTTCAGAAACTTGAGTCTTCTAAATACAACTCTTTCTTTTTTAGACCAATTTCTTCTTTTCAACACATACATTTAACAATGGGTTTTCGCTTACCTAGTATCATCAGAAGGGCACCATCTTCAAAAGCTGTCGATGTTCCAAAGGGATATCTAGCAGTGTATGTAGGAGAGCAAATGAAGCGGTTTGTGATTCCTGTATCATATTTGAACCAAACCTCATTCCAAGAATTGTTGAGCCAAGCTGAGGAACAATTTGAATATGACCATCCAATGGGTGGTCTAACTATTCCATGCAAAGAAGAAGTTTTCTTAGACATCACTTCTCACTTGAATTGAATTAGGTCTTCAAAGTTAGCATAGTATTGACGTAGATATTTGACCCATTGACCCATTTTTGTAGCAGTTTAGTTTCTCACCTTCAAAAGATTTTATCTCTTGTTGTTATGATATTTGCTTGTAAAAATGTTCACCTCAATGAGAAGTTTATTAACATTATTACTGTGTTTCTCTTACATATCATTCTGAAAATTGATGCATCTATTTGTTAAATGTCCAGATTAGAATCTCTAGAGGATATAATAGAAGATTCGGTTGTTCAATTATAAAATCAATTATCCCCTATTGCAAAAATTGGAAATTTAAATGTAAACTATATTGATTTAACAATAATACTTGAAGTATATATTGCGAAAAAAATATCTGCAGAGAACACATAATTATCGGTTAAGAATTTAGATAACAAAAACATGGTTTCTTCAATCAAAATAACAATTCTTTAATTTATCAAATTAAGTTTTTTTTAATAAAAAAATTGAGTTAAATATAGCTAACTCTACATTCTATAGTCAAATTCTTTGATAACAATTTTTTTTTCTTTTGTTGTGAAATGACTGAACAATTTTGCTCTAAAAAAAAGGCAAATTACAATTTTGCTGTAAAAAATGTATAATCTCAATTTATAAACATAGGACTAGCCACATATTTTACCATCTACTACTTCTGTTTTTACAAATCAAGTTTCTCAATTGTCGAGTCCAATAAAACCATGGCAAAACTCTCCCTGAACATTTTAACGTTGTTGCATTCACATAGTTAGAACCGGAAACCTCTATTTAGATAGGAAGAAACTTGTGACATCTTATCTAAATAATCATGGCATGTCATCCAAGCACTCTTGAATTTTTTTACTTTTTCCTAACTCTAAAAAATAGCATTTATTATTAAGTCCTTTGTTTGAGTCCTTTCTTTTTTTGTTACATATATTACCCATTGTTTTTTTATTGTTCTGCACACTATAAATGAAATGCTGATGCGAATAAACTTGTATGAGAAAGAAATATTTGAACTCTGATGGTGTTACCAGTAAGTTCTGGACGTTTTTACCAATAAACTGAGTTAGAGAGATCTGAAAAAATTGGAAGCATAGAAGCTTATTTCTTCTTAGGAGATAAGATATTAGTTAAGGTAATCATGTTCAACTTTTCATTTTTGTGTATATGTGAAAAATTTAACCAAAATAGCTCTTAATGAATATATAATCATTGCAAATGCAATTTCTGAAAACATAGGCCGAGCCTTATCAATTTGGCTAGATCATCAATAGTTATTGATTTCATGCGAGCATTTTAGTTAGCTACCTGGAATTAGCAAAACTGGATGAACAATGACACTAGTTATGCTAGTATTCAGAGAGAGAGACAGTAGTAGCAATTATCTCATTTCAATAGGCTTAAATAACTAAGTATAATTTGTTGAGATTTTCGCATCTTATGATCATTTTTTCTCAACAATAAGTCCACCCTTGTAAAATTGATTTCTAGACTCAGGGTGTATATCATTAAAAACAAATGAATGATATCTCTTTTTTTATAGACTTATTTCCAAGTCATATCTAATAAAATGTGAAACTCTTTTTAATAAAATGACTGTTTTGTATGAATGTTCTGAGTTGTGAAGTGGTAAAGATCAATTTAGAACAACTGATGTGGACAGAAGGGGCAAAAAATGTCATTACCAGCCAGAAGTCCATTTTGGTTTGTATCTCTCAAATACAAATTATGTTAAATTTCTTTTCTTTTAAACATTTTGATAAGATTTTGAAGACAGAAAATCAGTTACCCTTGAAAACCTCAACAGATCATCATATACCATCTCCTATATATATACTCAACCCGAAGTCTCTAACTCTAGAGATTGATGTGATTGTTGAGCTTATATATCCTACCTACAAAAATCAGTTACCCTTGAAAACCTCAACAAATCATCATATACCATCTCCTATACATACTCTCAAACCATCCCTCTTTTTTCATAACTCTTTGCCACTCACACTTACTTTACAACCAAATTTCAAATTCAAATCTAAAAACAAGAAAGAAAACAATTCAGAAGAATGGGTGATTCACAGATTCAACAAGAATCCATCTTGATCCCTCACAAACAGAAACAATCCATGATTATTCCAACATCACCAGTGCTTCATCATCACACTCACAACAACTCTGTCAAACGCCGTTCACCATCATCATCATCTGCTCACCAACCATCATCCAAGAAGCATTCTTTTGACACAAGCAATCTCACCTGTAATGGCTTCTCCGCCATTACACTTCCTTTCAGTCTCCGCGGAAATGCTCTTAGCCACTGTGTCTCTGATCCATGCACCTTGCTGGATCAATCCATGCCGGTAAAAGGGCCGTCAACTGCTTTGCAGCCTCTGCCTCTGATCAGCAGATGTATATCTGAAGTTATTGATCCTTCTGAGGTTAAAGAAGCAGTTGCTCGTTATTTGAACTCTGCCGAACCCCTGAATCTGATTCAATGGTATGTGTTGAAACTTGTGTTTCTTGCTAAAAAAAGTAATCTTTTTTTGATTTGGAATAATGAGTTTTGTTTGTTTTTTGTAGAGGCTTAAAAGGATGAAGGATCGGTTAAAAGAAATGAAGAAAGTGTGGGATGAAGTTATGGAAGACGAGGAAGAAAATGAAAAAGAACAACAACAAGAAGAAGAGCCCTCTCCTGATGCTGAAGATGAAAAAGAACAAGAACAAGAAGAGCACTCTCTTGACTCTTTTGTTGCTGAAGATGAAAAAGTCATATCTCAGGTACATATCTTGAATCTTCAACTGTGATTGTCTTTTCTATTGTGATCTTGTATCTTGCTTTGTATCTCTCTATGGATCCATCAACATTGTGTTTTATTTTGAAGATCCATCTGCACCCTATAGGTTTGACTGTTGGAGGGAGATCAACTATTTGCCAAGTACCAGTTTGTTCAAGAGCAGTAATTTCATCTTTCATAACTTGCTTCCAACAATCATGTTTAATGGCCTCAGTGTAGGTTTTAGGTTCAATGCGAGTGGTAATAGACAAAGAAAACAAAGAATGAGAGTTAGATAAATTGGCATAAGAATGATAAGTAGAAATGGGGTATTTACTAGTTAAATGATGGGTTTGTTTATTAGAAGAAGAGGGACAAATAAAATCTTGCAAGTAAGCAGGTTTATGTTTAGTTCTAGAGGATGTTCTAATAGGTGGAGGGTTAGGGGGAGTAGTTATAGGTAGTGGAGGAGAAACAGGTTCATCAACAAAATGTGTTTGATTGTGGGAAGGAGTGAAATATTGCCAGTTTGATGAAGATTGAGTAGGAGGTGAAATGTAAGGCAAAATAGACTCATGAAAAGTGACATTTCTAGAAATGAAGATTTCTTTGGTGTTTAAATCATAAAGAACAAACCCTTTATATCCTGACTTGTATCCTAAGAAAACAAACTTTCTTGCTCTAGACTGTAACTTAGTTCTATGAGCTTGAAGAGTGGAAGCATAACAAAGGCAACCAAAGACTTCGAATGAGTTAATGTCAGGTAAAGTGTTGTATGAAACATGATAAGGTGACTGATTGTTGAGAACAGGAGTAGGGACTCTATTGATGAGAAACACAACATGTAAGACAACATAAGACCAAAAGAAATTGGGAAGTTTGGACTGAAAAAGAAGAGCTCTAGCAACATTTAAAATGTGCTGATGCTTCCTCTCAACTCTACCATTCTGTGGAGGAGTCTCAACACAAGACTTTTGATGAATGATTCCATGAGAAGCATAAAATTCAGATAATAGAAATTCAGATTCATTGTTTGACCTGATGATTTTTGGTGTGACATTGTGTTGATTTTGAATGAGTTGAATAAAATTTGGAATATGTGATGGAACATCATATTTATTTTTGAGCAATATGGTCCATAAAAATCTACTATGGTCATCAACAATAGTAAGAAAATATCTATGACCATGTATAGAAACTTTAGCAATGGGACCCCAAATATCAAAATGAAGTAACTCAAATTTAGATGAAGCAATAGAGGAACTCAAAGTATAGGGTAATTTCTTTTGTTTGGCAAAATGACATATGTCACAAGTGGACTTATTATCAACATGAATAGTGGGATACAATTGATGCATCTGAGACAGTCTTTGATTGGACAAATGACCCAATCTAAAGTGCCACGGTGCAATGGAAGGTATATGAATATTGGAAGTACAAGAAACATAATTACATGATTGAGAAGAAACTTTATTACAAGGAAAAGTAGTAATGTTATCAGAAAAATGACTAGAATGTGAAGGAGGAGGCATTCTCAATCTATAGAGTCCATCACAAAGATCACCCAAATCAATCATCTTCTGTGATTTCACATCCTGTATAGTGCATATATCATTCACAAAATGTATATCATAAGTCTTGAGTTTGAGAAGTTTAGAGACAGAAATCAAATTGACCTTAAAATGAGGGGAGCATAAGACATTAGTGATATGAAAATAAGGAGAAAAGAAGACAGTACCAGCATAATGCACTAAAACAGATTGGCCATTAGGTAAAGTGACATGAACATGTTTAATTTTGTAAAATGAATGAAGTAATGTTATAGATGAATAAATGTGCTCATTAGCACCTGAATCTATAAGTCAGTGAGGTGACTTAACATGCAAGGAACAAGAAAATATAGTGTTTATACCTGCAAAAGCATTTGTGGAAGATGAAGCAGGTGCATAAATGACATGATTTGTGGTGGCTGAGGTGGTATTGGATGTTGGTGGAGTGAAGGATGATTGTTGGAGCAAAGTAACAAGATGAGCATACTGATCTTGAGTCAAACCAGTTTGAGAAATAGTTGAAGAACCTACAACAACACCTTGAGATTCAGGAACAGCCTCTGGATTCACAGCATGAGTGGAAGGAGATCCCTTGTTAGCATTAGAGAAACCATGTTTTTTATAACAGAAATCAACAGTGTGATTTGTCTTATGGCAAAAGGTGCAGTATTTAGAGTTGTTCTTAGGAGGATATGAACTAGAATTAGGTTTTCCACGCCCAAATGGTTTTCTTGCTTCAGAAGCATTCACCAAAATGTTGGAATCTTCAGTAGAAGGAGAAGCAGTAATAATAGAATTATTACTTTCTTCCTAAACAACTAGAGAATAGATTTTGTTGACAGAAGGGAGAGGTTCCATAAGCAAAACCTGAGTTTTTACAACTCCAAAATTATCATTCAAACCTGTTAAGAACTGAATAACCTGATCCTCCAAACTCATAGATTCACAACGACATGGATGAGGACAGGTACACATAGGCATTGGACGTTGGGAGTTGAGCTCTTCCCAAAGAGACTTCAACTCAGTGAAGTATTCAAGTACATACTTAGTTCCTTGTTTCAAGTTGTTTATAGCAGTGCGTAAAGAAGCAATTCTGACTCTATCAACCTTAGAGAAGTGTTCTTGAAGCTCAATCCAGACATCAATGGCGTACTCATGGAATACGATGGTTTGAGCAATTTGTGGAGAAACAGAGTTCAAAATCCAAGAATGGATCAAGTAGTTACAGCGATCCCAAGCACTACGGTTCAAATCATCAATAGGAGGGATTGGAATAGATCCATCAATGAAAGAAAGTTTGTTTTTCGCTCCTAAAGCACGTTTCATAGAACGATGCCATGCAAGGTAGTTAGAACCATCAAGAGGAGGTGTAACTAACACAAAACTAGGACTTTCACTAGGATGCACATAAAATGGAGAATTCGTGTCTGGTTGATGAGCAATAGGTGCTTGACGAGGAGGCATGATGAAGATGAAGCAAGAAATGTGAAAAGGGGAAAAACAGAGTACGATCGAAAAAGGCGATTACAACGCGCGAAACGATGAGAAAGAAAAAGAACGAAGGATCTCAAAGTGAAAATGAGACCGAATCGAGAAGAAACGAAGAAGAATCAAGGAGATTCTACAAAAAAAAATCAACGAAAACAAAGAAGGTGAAAAAGCTTGAGCTTGAGCATCAATGGCGGAAGCTAACTGAATCGTAACAAACTCTTCTCAAAGAGAGAGAGTAAAACTGATACCATATTATCAAATAGAGAAAAGAGAGAAAAATTCTTATTGATTGATCAAAGTGTTACATCACTATATATAGAGTTCAAGCATAAGCTATATGTAACTAACTCAACTAACCAAAGAAGGATAAAGTACAAAGACTAAAATGCCCTCTAACAATTACTTGGGCTGCAAGCTATCTACTTTATTGTGTTTATTTTCTTCTATGTTTAATAATCATAGTTGCATTTGTAATCATAGTTTATGTGCAGCAATTTTAACAACTCAGTTATATAGGATCTGGAATTTATGGGAAGGTATTGAATGTTTCGTTGCTTGTTCACATAATTTCTCTTCTGTAGTTAAGCAATAGTCATATACGTTAATGATAGTAAGTCGCAAAGTTGTCTATCAGTACAGATCATGGAAAGTAGTGGTTTGTTCAAATTCTAATACGCTGCTGTACTATATCCGATATGTGGTGACATTTTGTATTAAATTGTGTATCGCAGAATAGTTTTTATGCTGAACAATTCATTTTTGTTTTTGTAGGATGAATTGGGAAATGATTATGAAGAAGCTGTTAGTGTGGAGTGGGTTGATAAATGTTTAAGCCTTACTTTCAAGTGTCCATGTGGCAAGGGATATGAGGTTCTAATCTGTGCAAACAATTGTTACTACAAGTTGGTCTAGAAGAATCAGTATGCTTAATTGATTCCTTGGGGGTGGATCACTTTTGTTTATATTCTGTTTTAGTTTGGAAAAAGCTTGTCTGTTTTCATTTGTAGTAGCATTTGGTTGTCACTAGAAGAACCAATCTATATTTGTAGATCCCTTACATTTGTTTTGTAAATAAGTTGGTATGTACTATCTCGACATTCTTTGAACTTAATGAATGAAAGTATTTTTATACCATCTATCAGTTCAATGCATTTAGACAGTTGACTGCATAGTTGGATTAATTTCACAACAATATATATATATATGTGGTGGATTTAGACGGTTGACACATTTTTTCTAAAGTCTTCTACAATGTTGTATGTATTACAATTTTTCTATGTATCACTAGTAGTGTTCTATATCCACTTGTTATAATTGTACTATATACAATAGAACATTAGAAAGAAACCAGATAGAACTAGGAACTGACCAGTTCATCGGCTGGTTTGACTCCAATTATCTTGCGTTTTGGTTTAACTGTTAAACTACAGATGAACCAAGATTGATTTGGCCGATTTTTAATTTATAAAACTGAATTAGCATTTATGTCAATAATGAAATTTTTATTCACAGATTTTGGGTTACCGACGTTATTATTGACATAGCTTACTACCTTAGCAAGTACAAAACCTAAATTTACATGTGTCAACATAAAACCTCCGCAAAACATGCTATGATGAGCTACAAAGAAACAAGAACAACAAGCCCTTAGCAACAGAAAAAACATGCCATATTGCTTTCAATTCAATTCTTTGCTAAATGAATTCTTCCTGCATATACAGAAGCAAGTAAGTCAGAAAAAAGAGAGACATGAAAATAAGTCAGATCCCAAATTACGTTGATAAATAATACCATAATAATGAAACTCAGAACTACTATGCGACCGTGGAGGTCTGTGAGTACAGACAAGTGTTTCAAATAAAGGAATAGGTAGCACATGAGTACTAACATCTTTTGCAGAATCATAAGTAGCTGGTGTCACAAGTATCCTCAAAGAAAGTAACATGTACAGAGATATAAAAAGGATGTGTAGATGGAATATAACATTGATACCCCCTTTGAACTCTGGACTACCCCGAAAACACACACTCACTTGATAGACCGTGCATACAATCTTTCGCGACCAGGTGGTAGATCATGAACAAAATAAGTGGATCCAAACACTCGAATAGGAACAAAATACAGGAGGTCCTTATGAAACAAGAGAAATGTGGAATCACATTATCCAATATTGAAAATGTCTCGTAGTTGATCAAATAACAGACGGTGAAAAGTGCAATACCTCAAATTTTGAAAGAAGCATGAGCATTGATCAATAAGGTACGAGCTGTATCAACTAGATGACGATGTTTCCGCTCAGCGATACTATTTTGTTGTCGTGTTTGGACAACTAGACTTATGGTTTGTGCCCTAAGAAGTCAAGAAGAAGTTGCATGGTGAAGAAAAGAATTCTTTGGCATTGTAACTAACACTTATAAGAGCGGGTAATCGAAAGCCCATTTTATGTTCTTATTTGGGAAAAGAAGAACAGAGTAAAGATATAAATATATTAATAAGGATGTCACTAACACTTGATGTTGCCAATGACTAATGATGTTTTTGAAGGAAATAGCAAGTATATTTATAGTTATTGAGGTTCTCTGAAAATCCGATTCCAAGCTAAAATATTATTTGAAAGAGTTGAAAGTTAAAGAGCATAAGATAATATAGCATGTGGCGTTGTCTTAAGATTGCATTTATCGTAACCCACCTTCTATGAAAATGGCCAACACAAAGCATCCACTTGCAACCAAATGAGACTTTCTCAAGTGCAGAGGAGCCTCATATCCATTCATGCATTAATTACTACTTCATAATTATGAAAACATGCTTAGACATGTTTTTTTATTATGATAGTGTTGATTTCCAGATGCTAAATTATACAACGCAATAGATAACAATAGATCAACATAAACCA
>Ga0228710_1009182_pt1 | contig 13846 bp, 7 predicted proteins | sample MedpolnodulmetaG_FD_177995 | JGI IMG/M metagenome (GOLD analysis project Ga0228710, IMG submission 177995) | Root nodule microbial communities from Medicago polymorpha collected in Santa Monica, California, United States - pink nodules | ecosystem: Host-associated > Plants > Roots > Nodule...
TTATTTTTATCATAGCTTATTACCAATATATTCTCTATAATTTGATTTTTCTTTTATCATGACGCTTATACTAAACTGTTTGTTTGAATGAAAGAAAAAAAAGAGATCCCCCTTTTTTTTTTTTATAGATGTTCTAATATATATGATCTATATATCCACCATAATTGTGTTGTTTTGAAACAAGACAACGTTTAGTGGTGATGATCATGATAATTGAACATCGATTCATGCTTTAATCATATATAGATTTGATGAATTAATATGAAATTAATTTGATCTCTATATAATAATATAATTTGGCCTATGATCTGATTATTAATCTATTTTTTTAAGATATACAAGCATGCGTTTTCTCTTCTATAATTTTATTTTTGAAATCATATAATATAACTGCTTTGATCTTTTTTTTTTGACTAAAATATAATTGCTTTGATGTGTATTTTTTTTAACAACCTTTGATGTGTATGTTATTATTTGATCTTTTTTTTTTGTTGACAAAAACAAATAAATGAAAATTCTTAATTAAAATCTAATGTGTATAGTTTTGATCTTTGATTTGATTACTTTAGGATCATAGGCTGGCATTTCAACACGATGGATCATCATCAAGCAATCATCAACAACTCTATAATTCATCAAGTGAGTCAGTTATGGTTGATTCAAGCAGTGCACGTGACACAAATTTATCATCATCCTTGGAGCTGGAAGATAGCAGCAAAAAAAACAGTCACGGGTGTGAGAAATGGATGTCTTCAAAGATGAGGTTGATGAATAAGATGATCAACACAACTGCTACTGTTGCCACAACTCCAATAATGAGACCAAACAACAGTATTGCAACCACTACTGACAAAGCTATCAAGACAACAACTCCAATGATGAGTCCTAGTAATTATGGCACTAGTCCAAGAAATCAAAATATAAGGTACAGCCAAACAAGCCCTAGTAGTAACAGCGGTAACAACACCGTTAGGGTTTGTTCTGATTGTAGTACATCCCATACCCCACTTTGGAGGAGTGGCCCTATGGGTCCTAAGGTAATTCGTTAAACTCTTCTCCCAAACTTATTCATTATTCTTTCATGTTAAATGGGTGAGTGACCGTGTTGTTACGATCCACTAAAATTTAACGTTTATCGCTTCAATTCGTCCATCACAAAAATTGTTAATATCATCCCCTCAAAAAAATATATTAATATTTATTCTTCATAAGGGATGTGTCAAATATGGATATTTTATCAAGACCATAACAAATTCTTACAAAAACAATCCTTTACTTCCTATAATACAAATATTTTATCAAAAAAATGTAAAAGTTGAATTCGTAGAAACATCAAAATTAGAGATCAATTTAATTTTTTCTGCCTCTATTTTATCTCTTTATTTTTCTGCCTCTATTTTATATCTTTAATTACATTATTTATAGTTTTGATATTCAAACATTAATAAGATATCAAGCTATATACAAGATCAATAAAAATAATTTTTATTATTATATCACAGTTTTAATTAGTCGAATATTTCAATAGATCACACTAGAGTCATGCAAGTATTATTCCACAGTTAAACTTAATTTGATTGATATTTGAACTATATCTGGTTACATATATAGTTAACATGAAAACATGTTGGTGCAGTCACTTTGCAATGCTTGTGGAATCAGGCAGAGAAAGGCAAGAAGGGCCATGGCTGAAGCTGCCAATGGTTTGGCTACATCTCCTAAAACTAAAGTGCTTAAGATAAAGAAGCCTACACAATTCAAGACTAAGAACAAGGCTTCTACTAGTACCTCTACAACTTCAACTACTTCTGCTGGCTCATCATCTCAAGATGTGAAGAAACTTGACTCTTTTGCATTAGATTATGATTATGATGAAGCAGCTACAGCGGCACGACTTCTGGTGGATATATCTTCTGGTGTTACTTACTGATCTTAAATATAAGACGGTGGACTTGGATTTTCTCATGTGGGAATTTCACAGTGAGAGGTCCATACTTTTTGACATTTTTGGTTTTGTTTTTTACTTTTATATTAAAAATTTAATAATTGGTGACTATTTTGTTTGGTATTGGTAGTTGTGAAATCAAGCCGATGTACATGCAGCACAACCAAAATAAGGTTTGTGTTGCATTACACCTGCATTTATTATGGTGAATTAAAGAAAAGTTTTGTGTGAGCTTTCATATATTTTCGGTTTCATATTTTACGTTGTAGTAATATTTTTGGTTACGGGGTAAATTGGATGGAATCTAGCGGAAAACTTTATCGAAATTAAATGCCATAGTAGCATAATAATTTAAATGATAGAATTGAATTTAAGGTAGTTTCCTTACTATGATGCACTGTTTTGAAAATCAAATTACAGTTCAATCGGTTAACGAGACACGGATCATTACCTTAACGTTCTTAGGCTTACAATCATCCAATCCAATCACCTGACTCGGGAGATTTTGCTAACCACCCTAAAGGAAGTGCCTCTGTAGTAGGCCAATCTGTGGCGGGACATACTGCTAGGTATGTATCCCATATGGCTGTCTCATTTGGGCGACCATCGGCCTAGGGGTTTTGATCTATCTCATCTTGGTCGAAAGGTATATCGTTTCTTGGATCTAGTCTGGATTCTACCTCAAATTGGTTCCCATAGAGCGGTTTCACTGAGGATCCAATTCTAAAGGCTTTTAATTTCTAGGCTTCGGATCATCATGGATTGATTGTTGGTAACATAGGCGGCCCTTGGGGTGGGATGTGTGGGTTTGGGACCTTTGGTGGATGAGAGGTTTGTCTGTTTGTTTCGGAGAAGGATATGGTCACAGTTCTTAATGGGACCATTTTCTCCCTTGCAAAGAATTTCTCGTTGTAGAATACTAACACCAATGGATTTTACTCAGTTAGTTTGGTGTACTCGATGTTCTGGGAAGCCTCTCAGGTTGAGGGAGACGATTCAAATGTGGATGTGAAAATTTTGGCGGTTTGGAAGAGTTGAGCTCTTTAATAGGTTATTGTATTTTCATGGCACTACTTATGTCGCACACCACTATTATATACACTCTCACATGTGACACTTTAACATAAAACTAGACTTTTGACCCGTGCTCCGCAAGAGTTTATTGTAAAGGGATTGACATACGAATCATAAAATGCAATATATAATTGATAACGGTGAAAAAATAACACGTGATAATCCATAGTAGACAAAATAAAACACTTCATAAAATGTATGAAATATGAAAATATTATAAAAGAAAATCCAGTAATCCTATCAATAATTCGGTGAAAGAAATATGAATTTTTTAGTACATTGGCATGTAGTTTCATCACACATTGCGAAATACTTCCTCATATACGACGTTAGACGTTACATTGGTATCTTCACCATCTTCATCAGTGATCAATATCTTTAGTCCTTCTTTGGATGTAACTCTTGAAACAGCAACATACAACTGTCCATGAGAAAATACTGATGTTGGTAGATATACACCAACATGTTTAAGCGACTGCCCTTGACTTTTGTTAATTGTCATTGCAAATGATGCAGTCAAACGAAATTGTCTTCGTTGGGTTAAATTACTGCTAACCTAATAAAGCAAATGGGAGGGAAAATATTAGGTTAAATTGCTGCTGACCTAACAAAATTAATAAATAAGGATAAGTGTAGAAAATATTGTCAAAAAAAAAAGGCAAGAGGATAGGAATGAAATTGGTGCGATGCATTTTTTAAATTACTTCTAACCTAATAAAGCAAATGGGAGGGAAAATATTAGGTTAAGTTGCTGCAGACCTAACAAAATTAATAAATAAGGATATGTGTAGAAAATATTGTCAAAAAAAGAAAACAAGAGGATAGAAATGAAATTGGTGCGATGCATTTTTTTAGATGGAATTTGTTATGTTAAATTACTGCTAACCTAATACAGCAAATGGGATGGAAAATATTAGGTTAAGTTGCTGCAGACCTAACAATAATAAATAAGGATACTCCAAAAGGGCCTTTTTTTTTAAAAAAAAACATAGCTTTTTTTATTTGTTTTTTGTTTTTAATTTCTCTGCATCTCTTCCTTAAAAAAAAAAAATCTTTGCATCTCTCTCCTTCTCTTCTGCACAACCACAGATCTCTCAATCACGACATCTCACCGGCGACCACCCAGGTCTGATTCCGACGTCGTATTCGTTGTCTCTTCAGTTTCTATTTCTCCCATGTGACTTCTTGTTCACTCCCTCACTCAACTTCGATATATAATCTTGGATGTTTCGACAACAGTGGAGACAACGACATAATCAAATTTGAAGGGGCTGAAAGTCAAAACGATGCTTGTGAGATGGACGGACGGACGAAGGCATAGATCTGAAAAAAATAAAAACCAAAACGTCGGTGGTGATGGACGAGCGGAGGTGATGGAGAAGAAGGGGTTGCGGTTCGGTGATGTGCTACAACTTCACGGTGGGTGCTGGCGACGATGGAGTCAAAGACGGTGGAGATAATGGTCTGCGGTTTTGTTGAGAAGAGAAGAGGAAACTGATTGTTCTAAGAGAGGGAAGAGGTGGATGGTGAGGTTGTGGTTTTGATGTGAAATTACAAAAATGCTCATGCCGCATCAGCAGGTGATACAAAGTGTGTACAAAATGGAGTGGTCAACTTATCATTTTCCTAAAGTTCCAACTTGCCAAAGTCATTTACGAAGAGGGTTATTATTGATTCTAGTGGTACCTCATGTGTGTTTTGTGATTTTTGGGCAAAATCAGATCATCATTTGTTTGTCACCTGCGAGTTCTCCCTTAAGTAGTGGTATAATATTTTATAGGTGGCTAGGGTGGGAGGTATAGTGATGCCTCTGAATTTTTTGTTTCTTTTTCAGTTTTTGGGGCTATTGGGGATGGGGGGCTTTGGTCAGGCTAGGATTGGATTTGGTCTTGCAATTAGCTATGTATTATATTGAAGTCTTGTAAGGAATCTATTTTCTTTGATAAGACAATGATTGTTGAGCAACTAATAGACATGATAAAATTCTCCCTCATAGAAATGGTTTCTTGGCAAGACCTCTAATTATTCATGTACTTACGATGAATGGATGGTGGAACTTATATTGTGTTTTGGTCAATATAAAGTAGTTTATGAGGTTGATTATGATGAATCGGTTCGTGTTTGAAAAATTTGGTGTTTGTTACTTTTTTAGATATTTAAATTTAGCTCCTTCTACCGTACACCCATATATTTGTATGTACCAATACTCCAAACTAAAATGGCCAATAGTTTTCTGACAGCATGGAACAAGTAAGTTTGACTCAATTATAAAATTAGCACCACCAAACTTGCGAGTTTTGCACTTTGGGGCTTTTATTTTATGATATAATTAATTTTAATTTAACTTAACATAAAACAAATTTAAATCGTTATTTCCTCTCCTTCATGGCAGTTCTTCTTCTTCATCTCCTTCATTGCAACCAGCGTTACAGTGGTTTGAAAATTGAAAAGGACAACAAGAAGAAGATGGAAGCTACTCTTAATTTTAATTTACAGTTATTTTTTATAGCAAAAAGGGGATAGCTACCAAAAACACTCACGACACTACCAAAAAAAGGGGAACGGCAAGAAAAACAACAAAAAAACAACATGGATTGATAACTATTTAGAAGAAATAGCTAATCGGATTGATAAGAAAGATGGTCTCTTTAGCAAAGGATCATGGATTATGTTTATGTAACAACATTCCAAACATCAAGTATAAGAAAAAACATAAAATTGTATAAGTAAATTACACGAAAAAAGGTCACGTGCAAGAAAGTCATGCCATCAATTTTTCAATTAAAATTCAGTAAGCAAAATTAATGGTGAGAAAGAAACGAAGGAACATATATAGTATCTGAGTGAGAAAGAATGTTATTAAAGGAAGCTTTGTTTAAAGATGTCTGAGACAAAATTAGTACATAGATGAGTTTGTTTTGTGTTCCCAGGAAGAAAAAGAGGAGATTATGTGTCAGATGATGAATGTTGGAGAGAAAATTGTGATGGTGGTTAATGATTTGGTTTTGTTTTGATTAAAAAAATTAATTAATTAATTTACTGAAATAATAATTTGTACAATTTTTAGGGGTGAAATTGAATAGAGAAGTATACCAAAACTCTTTCCTTTAAGTCAATCTTTAATAATGTTGACATGGATCATTCAATTGAAATGACACTATTCTATTGGTTAAACATTTGAGAGTACCAAAACACTTAATTTTATTTGGAGTACCATAGAAATTGCCTTTAAATTTATTATTATATATTTGTTACATGTGTTATTTGTATTGAAAATTGATGACATTTTTGGAAAGAGAAAAAGTCAGCCCAAAAGAGCTAAAAGAGGTTATTTTCATTATGGTTAAATATGATTTTGGTCCCTATAAATATATCAACTTTTCATTTTAATCCCTCTAAAATTTTCCTTCAACTTTTAGTCCTTATAAAATTTTCAATCACTACTTTTGGTCATTATTTTTAAGCTAATTTTTGTATTTTTAAATGAAAATGTGCATAAATGTGTAGAATATTGTAAAAAAAGTTCTCAAAAAAATTAGAATTTTTTAACAAAAACACATATTAAATATGAATATTTAGATTTCAAAAATATAAAAATTTATATTAAAATCATGTTTTGTTAAAAAATTCTATTTCTTTTTGGGAGAGATTCTTATAATATTATGAATTTTTTTGCAAAATTTCATTATATGAATTCTACATATGAGCTTACTTTAAAGGAGGGACCAAAAGTGTTCAAGCATAAAGAGTGGATTGAAGATTCTATTTCTGTACACAAGGAATGTACAGAGAGACTCAATTTGTACACAAGGAATGTACTCATATTCCTCTCAGACCTTCTTACCATCCATAACTCTTCTTCTAGTGATTTCACAAGAAATTTATCTCGTAAAAAGCAATGTTCAACCTTTTCTTCTAAAACAACGTTTGAAGCTATCACTGTTTTACCTAAAGTATCATCTAAATAACTAAAATTGAAGGATACGATCTTGTTTTGGATATTAAGAGCAAATAACATACCTTTATAAAATATGACATCAATGAAAGAAGATTTTGATATGTCTATATAAGTCCAATTTTGTTGACCTCTTCCAATGTAAGTAAGATTACCACCGTCATAAATTGCTACAACCATATAATCATTTGGACTTTTTATTGGATCAGCGGATAAAGTAACCTTGTAAACAGAATTGAGGGGTGGGAGAATAACGCAAGGTATATCCTTAAAAGGACTCATTAGGGTTATAATGGACTTAGAATCATCTACTAATGTAAACCAACCATGGCTAGAGCCACAAAGCGAAAGTTTAGGATTATTAGCACGGCATACCTGAAATTGAAAAGGGTGCCATCTTTTGTTTAGAATACCGTACAACCCATTCTTCTTCTCTATAGAAGAACTATTTGTTTTTTGGGATATCATTAGCATTGGTAGTGTGTTGGCCTTGAATTGATGATTTTGATGGTTAAACTTTGCAATTGATCGCCAACTCTTGCACACAGCACCAAACCAAACATGATCTATGTGTTTTTCTAACTTGTCTAGAATCAAACTAAGAGGAAGTGCTTCCAAATTTGCCCAATTTCTTCTTTTCATTGTGTGATTAATGAAGAAGACTAAACAAGTAAATCGTGAGAGTAAAAGTAAACCTCTAGTACTCAAAAACAAAATTGTGTACACAACATTAATATATATAGGATTCAAAACTTGTTAAAAAAAGAAACGTAATTGAAAAATAAGTTATATTTATATACAGATCTATTTCAATTGAGATATATTTAAGAGCAAGGAAGATCAAATCTTTTCCAGAAAAATTTAAAAGGGAAACAGTTCATACGGATACGTTGGCATTGAATTCAGAAAATATACTTACAGAAAGATTTAATTCAAACTAAATTTCTTTTTTCACAGTTTTTTTTATTTTTTATATTGATTAAAATTATAAGTATAGATATGTGTGACTTTCAAATGTAACAAACTTAACAAATCATATTTATCTTTTTCAATGACAACAATAATATAAAATATATAATAAAATTCTTATATTTTTTAATAACACCAACAATATAACATTATTATATGAAAAATTGTTTAAGGGTGTAATTGGAATAACAAAAAAGTCAGCCCAAAATTCTCTATTCTCTTTATATATACACTAGTGAAAAGACGGGCACTCACGTACCTATCTTTATCCTCTTTTTATTGCACTAACGTTTGAAAATTATGAACGGTGTTTTTTTTATGAAATTTTAATTTTGATTAAAAGTAAAAAATATTAATGTTTTTTCTTTCAGATTATAACAAATCAAACTAACCATGATTATCGATTTTAATGAAACCAACAATATAACAAAAAAAATATAATATAAACTTTTATTTTTTAATGACACCAACGACAATCTTTATTATAGAAGAAGTTGTTGTTTAAGGGTATAATTGAGATAATGAAAAGGTAAGTATAGATACAATCATCTAATTTGTTACACTTTTTAAATGATAATGGAAAAAATTGGACATTTGTGTTTTTTTTTGTTACACTTTTATTTTAATATTTAAATTTATTCTTATCTATTTGTTACATGTGTTAATTGTATTGAAAATTGATAGCATTTTTGAAAAGAGAAAAAGCCATCCTAAAATGCTTAAAGAGGTTGTTTTCTTTAAATATAGTATAGATGCCTTTATACTATTGTTTTTTTTAACTAGCATATGTCTCTATACTATTATTGGGAAAAGAAGATAGAAGTTGTTATGGAGTTGTGAAATACCATCAAAATTTGTAATCTTCATTTGGGTCGTTGTGAATTCGATAAAAAATCACACTAATAAAATACTTGATGTGTGGAGCAAAATAATTAAGCAACCAATATCAACGTGATAACAATTATAAACACAAGCAAAGAAAACAACGAGAGAGAAAGAAAGAGAGAACACACGAAATTTGAATACCTAGTTCAGTCCAATATTGCCCTAGTCTGGGGAAGAGAGCAGCCCTCTCTTCCACTATAATGATGAGTAACTTTACAAAGAGATATCAAAGGGTTACAAGAATTAGCCTTTAAACCTAATTCTACCCAAAGTTTAAATCTCTTCCCGTGACCAAGAGACTCAATCCTAACAGTGTTTTCCAAGGTGAATCACTCACAACCCTAGTGTTTGTTGTCAAGAGCAAACTCTACAAACCCTAGTTTGTTGTTTGTTTCTAAACCCTTGTTTTCAGCCCCCTCTCTCTCAAGGTTTACTCTGATACAAGGTCTATATTTATAGAGAAATATAACTCATAAATTTGAAATGGATATCACGCTGAAGATACGTTTCCTTCTTCAGCACAAAATATATTTGCGTCAAATATTCTCTTTAAAAATATATTTGCATCAAATATTCCTTCATACGGTACAAAAATATATTTATTGTCCATACACATATTTTCAGCACAAAATATATTTGACACAAATATTTTATATTTTTAGCAACAATATTCTTCATCCATCAAATTCTGAGTCATACTACAACATTCTCCACCTTGACTCTAAATTAGTGGTGGTGCCAATTTAACCATCAACAATGTTGCTGCTCTTTCCCTTGCTTACCACTATACCAAGTAGCTCCACAAGTTTCCATCCAACCTCTTCAACCATCGGAATGCCTTCCGCCTTCTAGAAGATCCTTGCATCCAACTACACTGGGAATTTTAGGTAGTTCCACAAGTCTACACTTTAACCTCTTCAGCCATCAAAATGTCTTCTGCCTTCTCGAAGATCCTTGCATGCAACTACACTAAGATTTTTAGGTAGTTCCACAAGTATACACCATAACCTCTTCAACCATGGAACATCTCCCTCTTCCTTGAAGATCCCCTTGCATCCAATCACCGTTGGTCTTTTAGGGTAATACCACAAGTCATGCTATACATTCTATTCAAACTCTAGAATGCCTTCCGTCTTCATGAAACATTCCAATTATCACAACCACAGCATAGCACTCAAGGTCCTCCATAGTCATAACATTCCTGGTGTGTTTAACTCCACCTCAAGTTGAGCCTTCTCTACCTCAACTAGAAAATGCGTACATCCTACTATGTCTTTAACCTTGAAACTCCACCTCAAAGGCTCCTCACAAGTATTCTTTCCTCCGCCTCTTCAGACTGACCGTGAGTATTCTTACCACTGCCTCTTCAGGATGATGTTGAGTGTTTAACGTCTCTCCAGACGACCACCACTCTACAAGGCATCACTCCCAAGGTGAGAAACATCACCTTCTTCATCCTCCCAACAACACACCACCAAAGCATCAGCATCTTCATAACTCTCAGAGACAATTTGTGCGCAGTTACCATTGTTCTTCGGACAATCCTTCTAGAAGTGACCCATCCTGTTACAATTAAAACATTTAAACTTTGACTTGTTACCACTCTTTCCCCGGTTACCTTTATCTCCACGATTCCCTCTTGAACACACTTAGGCCTTCACCGTTTTCATCAGTTTTCAAGTCCTTGGACTTGGTCAACTCCTTGGTTCTCAAAGCCGCTTGAACTTCTTCCAAGGTAACGGTGCCTTCTTTTCCATTGAGCATGGTATCTTTGAAAGATTCAAAATATCTCGGTAGGGCACACAACAAGAGTATAGCTTTATCTTCATCCCCAAGATGCACCTCAATATTCTCCAAGTCATCAAGAATTTTTTGAACCCCATAAGTTGCTCCATGATGGCCTTTGACTCCACCATCTTGAATGAGTAGAGTTGTTGCTTTAGGAATTTTCGATGAGCCAAAGACTTTGTCATATACAAAGACTTCAACTTTGAGCACATCGATGTCGCGGTTGGTTCCTTCGCTACATCTCTCAAAACTTTATCCCCGAGGCACAAGACAATGGCACTCCTAGCCTTGTTCACCATCTCGTTCTTCTCCGCTTGTGACATGGTGACCGGTAACTAGACTTGTCAAAACGAGTCGGCCCGAATAAAACGCAGGGCTTGGGCCTAAAAGTTGCAGCCCAAATAAATTTAGGGCTTTTTAGCCCCGCCCAAAAAAGCCCATTACCCCGTTCGGGCTAGCCCGTACGGGCTACGGGCAGCCTGGAAAAAAGAAAAGAAAGCATGCGCTATCTGGGAGATTAAAGAAGTTGCCAGAGTGGACTTTAGAGCTTCAAATCTTGTTGTGTTGAGGTTGAAAATTTCATTCAAAGATCAAGGAGTTAGAAATCATGTTTTATCATTCGCAATTTAAAAAAAGGTGCATGTGGGCTGGCCCGTTAGCCCGGGAGCCCGTATAGGGTCGGGTCGGGCTCTTTAATTCCAGCCCGTATTTAAATAGGGCTTTTTAACCCGGCCCTAAAAAGCTCCTACCCGTTCGGGCCGGCACGTTTTGACAGCTCTACCAGTAACACACCTTCACCCTTCAAAACTCTCTCACACTTTTGTTGCATTAAAACTGCTTCCATCTTTACCTTCCATAACACAAAATTATTATCTCCGGTAAATTTCTCCATATCCCACTTCGAACCCATGGTACTTGATTAACATTTGATCATTGCCCCACGGTGGGCGCCAACTGTTGCGGATTCGATGAAAAATCACACCAATAAAATACTTGATATGTGGAGCAAAATAATCAAGCAACCAATATCAACTTGGTAACAATTATAAACACAAGCAAAAGTAGAAAACAACGAGAGAAAGAAAGAGAGAACACACGAAATTTGTTTACCTAGTTCAGTCCAATACTGACCTAGTATGGGGGAGAAAGCAGTCCTCTGTTCCACTATAATGATGAGTAACTTTACAAAGAGATATCAAAGAGTTACAAGAATTAGCCTTCAAACCTAATTCTACCTAAAGTCTCAATCTCTTCTCGTGACCAAGAGACTCAATCCTAATAGTGTTTCCCAAGGTGAATCACTCACAACCCTAGTGTTTGTTGCCAAGAGCAAACTCTACAAACCCTAGTTTGTTGTTTGTTTCTAAACCCTTGTTTTCAGCCCCCTCTCTCTCAAGGTTTACTCTGATACAAGGTCTATATTTATAGAGAAATATAACTCATAAATTTGAAATGGATATCACGCTGAAGATATGTTTCCTTCTTCAACACAATATATATTTGCATCAAACCTTCCTTCATACGGTACAATAATATATTTATTGTCCATAAATATATTTTCAGCACAAAATATATTTGACACAAATATTTTATAATTTTAGCAACAATATTCTTCACCCATCAAATTATGAGTCATACAACAACATTCTCCAACTTGACTCTAAATTAGTGATGATGCCAATTTAACCATCAACCACCTTGCTGCTCTTTCCCTTGCTTACCATTACACCATGTAGCTCCACAAGTTTCCATCCAACCTTTTCAACCATCAGAATGTCTTCCACCTTCTTGAAGATCCTTGCATCCAACTACACTAGGAATTTTAGGTAGTTCCACAAGTCTACACTTTAACCTCTTTAGGCATCAGAATGTCTTCCGCCTTCTCAAAGATCCTTGCATCCAACTACACTAGGATTTTTAGGTAGTTTCACAAGTATACACCATAACCTCTTCAACCATGGAACATCTCCCACTTCCTTGAAGATCCCCTTGCATTCAATCACCCTTGGTCTTTTAGGGCAATACCACAAACCATGATATACATTCTTCAAACTCCAGAATGCCTTCCGTCTTCATGAAAAATTCCATTTCTTACAACTATAGTATAGAACCCAAGGTCCTCCATAGTCATAACATTCCCGGTGTGTCCAACTCCACCTCAAGCTGAGATTTCTTTACCTCAACTAGGAAGTGTGTACATCCCACTATGTCCTTCACCTTGAAACTCCACCTCAAAGGTTGATCACAAGTATTCTTACCTCCGCCTCTTCAGACTGACCATGAGTATTCTTACTACCACCTCTTCAGGCTGATGTTGAGTGTTTAACGTCTCTCCAGACGACTACCTCTCTACAAGCAATCACTCCCAAGGTGAGAAACATCACCTTTTTCATCCTCCCAACAACACACCACCAAAGCATCTGCATCCTCATAACTCTCATAGACAATTTGTGCAGAGTTACCATTGTTCTCCGGACAATCCTTCTTGAAGTGACCCATCTTGTTACAGTTAAAGCATTTAAACTTTGACTTGTTACCACTTTTTCCACGGTTACCTCCATCTCTACCATTCCCTCTTGAAACACTTAGGCCTTCACTGTTTTCATCAGTTTTCAAGTCCTTGGACTTGGTCAACTCCCTTGTTCTCAAAGCAGCTTGAACTTCTTCCAAGTTAACGGTGCCTTCTTTGCCATAGAGCATGGTATCTTTGAAAGATTCAAAAGATCTCGGTAGGGCACACAACAAGAGTATAACTTTATCTTCATCCCCAAGATGCACCTCAATATTCTCCAAGTCATCAAGAATTTTGTTGAACTTCGTAAGTTGCTCCATGATGACCTTTGACTCCACCATCTTGAATGAGTAGAGTTGTTGCTTTAGGAATTGTCGATGAGTCAAAGACTTTGTCATATACAAAGACTCCAACTTTGATCACATCGATGTCGCGGCTCGTTCCTTCGCTACATCTCTCAAAACTTTATCCCTGAGGCACAGAACAATGGCACTCTTAGCCTTGTCCACCATCTCGGTCTTCGCCGCTTGTGACATGGTGACCGGTAACTAGAGATATCAAAGGGTTACAAGAATTAGTCTTCAAACCTAATTCTACCTAAAGTGTCAATCTCTTCCGTGACCAAGAGACTCAATGCTAACAGTGTTTCTCAAGGTGAATCACTCACAACCCTAGTGTTTGTTGCCAAGAGCAAACTCTACAAACCCTAGTTTGTTGT
>Ga0228710_1009185_pt1 | contig 13842 bp, 6 predicted proteins | sample MedpolnodulmetaG_FD_177995 | JGI IMG/M metagenome (GOLD analysis project Ga0228710, IMG submission 177995) | Root nodule microbial communities from Medicago polymorpha collected in Santa Monica, California, United States - pink nodules | ecosystem: Host-associated > Plants > Roots > Nodule...
GTAACTTTGTGGTTCGTGGGAGGACTATAGATAGTGGTGGAGTTTGGATGATTATTTTGGAAAGGACCAAAGAGTTAAGATATTTTTTTTATTAATCAAAGAGGTTTTTTTCTCACTAACTTAATCCAAAAGTTAAGTATATGTTTGAAATGGTGGTAAATGATGGAATGGAGGAATGAGAATAAATAATATATCATTCCATTGTTTGAATTTGAAAAGAAAAAAAGAAAGATATAGAATGGAATGAAACATAGTGGAATGTGTTCTATATTATTCCATACCCTCAATTTTTTTCTCAAAAACGACTCATCTTTCTTACAAGTATATTTTAAGACAAAAACCAAAAAGATAACTAAGTAAACTATATATATAGTAGTGATATTTGAACAACCATTTGATACAATTTTTGTGACAACTTTTTTTTTCTCTCTTTTCATTGGTCAAAAACAATGGAGAGAGAATAAAAGAATAACATGAGTATGAGAGAGAAAATTGTCATAAAGTGATTGTAAAAATATCATTTCTCATATATATAGTTGCTGTTAAAATAAATTTCTATTTCAAATCAATGATATTGCTGGAGAATTAATGTGTAGTACTAAACTGTTATTATGTTCCACTCTCTTGTTGTGCCAAAATATACAAAGCAACAACAGAACTGAGAACAAAGGGATTGTGTTCCCAGCAATTTCAGTAGATGTAAAAATGTTTTGGATTCAGTGTGACTTTCACAAAATTACCGTAATCTTAAACAAAAGTACAGTATAATTATGATTTCATCAAATTTAATGTCATGGGCTAAGGTAAACTCACACAACTGGGTCCTATTAATCCTTCTTTGCTAGGTAAACAGAAACAGGGCAACCGCAGCCACAACAGGAGAAGAAAATCTCAGGATTAACATCATCAATTTTTTATAGCAATTTCGGACAATTGAATTAATTAAATTCAAGCAAGAATAAACTTCAAAATCAAAATCATACATTACTACAACAACAATCATTACTCATGAGTGTCTCTGCAAATATCTGTATACAGTAAATAACTACCATCAATGATTTTCCCTTTTTCCCCTTTCTATTCAAAATCAAACTAAAAACCAACATAGAAAATTAGAAACAAAAACCACTCCTAGCAGAGACTTAAATAATAGAAAACATGTATCAGTTATTATGATCGGAATTATATCCTCCAGGTGTAGGTGGTGTTGATGAAGGGGAATGATCTCCGTCTTCAGTTCCGTTTCTCCGTCCACCGTCACCGGATAAAGAAGCAAACGCCGCAGCGGATTTGACAAGGCTCTTGATTACTCTTATCTTCACTAGACCTCTTCTTGGTGGGAGTAGTGTTTGTGTGGTTTGGGGTTTCATGGTTGATCTGGTTGTGGGATCTTCCATTTCTGTAGATATTTTAGTGTGAGAGAGAGAGGGAGAGAGTTGAAATGATTGTTGATGAATGGGTTGAGTTGAGTGAAGCAGAGGAAGGGTGTGATGGTGTATATGTAAGGAAACAAAGAGGGACGAGTGTGACACTATGCAAACTCAGAAACTTGGTCGTGAAGATTTATGAGTTGTTGTTTAAACTCGGGATCTTGTGTGGAATATTCAAAATAATAGGCATAACACTTATCTAAATGTGACAAGGTAACCAAGTCATTCACTTAAGATGGATAATGAGGACGAATTGTTTTAGAGAAAACAAGATTTCTCCCTAAAACAATTTTCGGGTAATGAGGCGTAATGGTTCGGTTTGGATTGGTTAAAAAAATGTCCGAACCAATAAAATCTTCATCGGTTTGGTTTGGTTCGGTTTCTACTGCTTTCAAAAAAGAAACCAAACAAAACTAATCGGTTTGGTTGATCGGTTTGTTTGAAATACAATTAAAAAAAAAAATTCATATTTTTACAAATTTGTATTTCAAGCATACAACTTACTCAAATATTTCATGCAACTTTGTTTTCCATATTCTTTGTTTTTCAAACTACTTTGTATAACTAACATGAGAAACTGACAAGAGATGGACGATTCCAACGGCCGTGTGGAACGATAGGTTAGGTGTGACCGACGGCTAGTGTTCTTTTTTTAGTAGAAACAAAATAGAGTATGAGTGTGATGAGATGATGATGGAAGAAAGTGAATGAATTAAGGAGTATTATGTTGGACTTTCATTTTGAGCTTAATCATAAGTGTGTGCGAGGAGAGATAATATTACTAAAATGGGAAGTGATGTTAACATCGGTTCGGTTCATCGGTTTTTCGGATCTCAAAACTAAAAACCAAGAACCAAACCAAACTTGATCGGTTTAGGTTGGTTCAGTTCGGTTTTGAATCGAACGAAACATGGTCGGATACTTTTTGGTTCGGTTCAGTTTGGATTTTCGGTTTCGTCGGTTTTGTATGAACCACTTACACCCATAATCATGGTTCATTCCTCTGAAAACCAGGCTAACACTTGTAATTGTACAAGACTAAAAGGTCCAACCCAATTATTCAATGAGTTGTCTATCAAGAAAGTCAACTCAAAAAGAAGCAAACAAGCCCAATAACGAGACCAACATCAGATCAGGCTAAGGTGCTCACCTCGACATGAAGCATGGTGTAATGTGATACTATACCTCATGCATCATCTCAGAAAACCACCTTGTTTTCACATAGGAGTTCATCAACATCGACATGCTCTAGTGCTTTCAATACTAACAAATTATCAGATAATAATTGAGTTGTTCTTAACATCATGGGTCTCATTCAAATGAGATATGCGGTGACGCATATCTCGAAATTAGTTACTTTAAAACATGTAGAATCAATTTCAAGATAAATGATATCAACTAACAAGAGTGCATCACCAGAGACATTACTACAAATAGATGATCTTTCCCATGTATGATCACTAAATACATTACTCATAAATCACTCGATGCTTGCTAGCACAATGGTTAGCTTGAGCATCACAGTGTCATTTGCAGATACCCCCTGTAATATTAAATCATCAATCTATTATATGCAAATCAGAACACACTTACTTGTTGAAGGCATGGTCATAATTACTCGGATTCGTCGAGATTTGAGATAAGAGTCTTCATTTTCCCTATCACGAGCTTCGAGATTTGGGGTTCTCAATGAAGCAAACCAAAAACGAGTTTAATTGACCGAGTTATAATGGGGACATAACATCTCTATCTATAATCATATAACCCTAGGTTCCATCCATCATAGTGGCCAGACTTACACTTTATTTCTACACAAATCAGTATTAAGTGTCCAAATGCCCATTAGCATGTTTATCGGTTGTATGCATCATCAAATAGATTACAACACCGATCTATTTTTTTGTTAATCATTCCGACAATTGATTGTAGTACATAAAATATTAGGAAAAAAATTCTAACACCCGCTCTATTTAGAGAAGCAGCACATTACCAATTGCGGAATGTGAACGCAAAGGGATGGTGTTATGGTGAATTCGCAAAGAGACAAAGAGAAGAGTGTGAAACTACATTGACTCGGAAACTTGGGCACGAAGATTTATTGAGTTGTTATTTAAACTCTTTATCTTGTATGGAATATTCAAAATAACGACTACAATAACATTCTGTCAAAAAAAAAAAACTACAATAACATATAACTTACGCTAAGTGTGTTTTTCTAAAAGATTCTTAAAAAAAAATATAGATTTTATATATTGTAGAAATAAAATATGATTGTTTTAAATGTTGAAAGTTTAAGATAAAAGCAACCAAAATTAAAATATAAAAATTTAACTTTGAACTTATTTTTTATGGAGAAACTTGCAGTAATGTTTTAATTATTCTTACAAAAAATCATTCAAAAATATGTGTTCACTCGATTGTAAGGACTAAAATTGTTTGCAAAATAATTTTGCAAAACTCAAAAGTTTGACATAAAAAGTGATGAAGAAAACCCATTCCTTGCACAATTCTTGGGGAACAAGTGAATATATTGAATTATCACCGAATTTATGAAAAATAAAAAAACATCGTAATTTTGTTAACTAAGGCTTAAGGCAGGGACAAATCTAAAAATTTCAACAAGTGGGATCAAGGTTGTTTATAAAAAATGTTTATAAAAATATATAAATTTATAACTAATAAAATTGACATCATAATATTGTGCAAAAGTTTAGAAAATAAAAGTTATAGTAATGTACATTCAAAAATTTAAAATACCTTAATATTGAAAATTTTATCCGATAAAAATGAATAAAAAATAGATTCACCTTCGAGAATCCTGCAAAGTTGATTTCGTTGGATGGAGGATAAAAAATAAACCAAATACCAAAGAGTGAAGCAAATCCTCTCCAACTATTCGAGGGTCCGCTCAAATTTGGTCTATTGATTTCAATATACTCCTAGACTTTTCCTTTTTCTTTTAATAAAACAACGCATTTTTTTAATATTGATAGTTTTAAAACTCTTGCGTAAAAAAAAGCTTTAGACTTAAAGTTATTAGACCATCTTCAATGGCGGTGTCTCAAACTTTGAAGACTTGATACCTATTTAAAAAACTTTGAAGACTCGACATTTTCAATTAAAATGTAATGATATAAAGTTATTGATAGTTGATTAGTGGGTTTCATTTAAAAAATTTGTGTGAGATGCTGGGTCGAATGGATTGAATGCTTATTAGGTACTATTATTAAAAAAAAAAAAAGTGTTGTGTACACTTAAAAGCCATTTAAATACCAAAAAATGGATGCATTTATTGTGGATGCTCGTAGAGTTTGTTCATAAGACAAAATTTTCATCACTTATCATGCGATCCACTTTTCTCTTTCAACGGAAACTCAATCCACATTTTTGTTAGCCTTTACACTCTTCGGTTACTATTATAAGCAAAAGTCCACTTTTTAGATTCATTCAATAAATAATGTATGTAGTCTATCATGTATACCGCATTCATTATTTATTGAATGAACCTTAAAAATGAATTTTTGTCTATAATAATGACCAAAAGGTATACAATTTAATTGTAGTACTAATATTATGGTGTAATTGTTTGTCTTTAGTGCATTAAACAAGCTTTTGTGAGGTTAACATAAAATTGCATGTGGGGTCATCATCTTAATTTATATAGTTACTAGTTAGAAAAATAATGGGCATGTGGGGTCAACAACCCCCAATTATGTCAATGTGGATCCGTGCCTGGCCTAAAGGGGTGTTTGTTTGAAGTTTTACTAAATTTATTCTTATGAACAACATTTAGGAATAATATTCTTTGGGATATAAGGATGTCAATTTTATTCTAAGGGTTTTTTTTTGTGTTACAAGGCTAATCAATACATAAACAGTAAAAGGACAAGAAATAAACAACAACTAATCTCTAAAAAAGAATGTTCCAGCCGCATCAGTCTTGAGGAGATGCAGCAGGTCATCCGGAGGAGAAGCATGAAGTAAGAATTCGATATTCGAAGAGGCTCCTAACTTGGCCATGAAATCTGCACCTTGACTTCCCTCACGAAGAGTGTGACAAACAGTGACATTTATCTGCGCTATTAACTTCTTTATCTCTTGAATCAAAACCACATAGACATGGAACTTCATGGAGGGACCTTGGATGACATTGACGTAATGCAGAGAATCAGAGTAACAAAAGAGGTATTTAGAAAAAGATGTTTTATTAACATTATAAAATTCTCGAAAACCTTAATAATAGGGAGATTAATAGGTAGTTACCCTTTCATTCTCATTTCCATGAAAACTTTATTCCCGCCTTTTTTTTAGAAAGTTTTTCTATTCGCAGGAACATTTTATACCCGAGAATAAAAATTAATAAACTTGTAACAAAGATAGACATGCATATTTCTATCATTTTATTCTTAGTATCTTATATTACGGTTTGATGCGGTTTAGTTCGGTTGACAAAATCAAAACCGCAAACCTAACCAAACAGCGGGGTTGAGTCAAAAAATGGTCCAAATACATCTGAACCAAATGTAATTTTTTGCGGTTTCGGTTTGAATTGGTTCGGTTTGTGGTTTTTCTATTGGGTTGGTTCGATTTTAAACACCTCTAATATTTTGGGTATTATTGTTGATTTTTATGTATGTAGGGTGCAACAAGAAAAGTATGGGGTGTAAATAGTAAAAATCTTATCATCTTTTGTATCAATAAATAAAGAGAATACACTTTTTGGACTGAATTTTTCTTTTTCAATTTTCTTTTTCATTTAAACTACTTTATCAGTTTTATTTGAATTTTCAATTATAAACTTAGTTAAATCTCGTTAAAACAAGAACAAACCACAACAATAGAAAGAACAATGCACAATATTGAATACTAAAAACTTATTTTAACCTTATATCAAAAATATTGTGTTTCGGTATAACATTTTTTTCCTTAAATTTTACCCTTCTTTTAATTATTTTACTATGTTATCCTTCCATGCTAATAAAAGTGAAAAGACAAGCACGTTAGTACCCATCGTTACTCTAATATATTATCTTTCTTTGACAAGCCGTTACTCTAGTATATATTAAGTAAAATATATTAAGTTGGAAGTGATACATAAAATATTAATTTGAAAGTACAATTAAAAATAATACTTTATATTACATTACGTCCTTAAAAAAAAACTTTATATTACATTAAAAAAACTAAAATAACATTCATTTTAAAACAAACTTTTTGGTAAGTCACACTCATAATGCAATTCTTCGGTTCTAACTTCTAAAGATATTTGTCAAAATAACGATCGTCTTCCTAATTTGTTGTTTTTCTACACTCGTAGGTATATTTTATGTCATCATATTATATTTATTTTTATTAATGATATTTTTAGGGTGTTGCATTAATAATATTATAGTATGAGATGTCAACATAATTAAAATGTAAAAGTACGTACAATTTGCACCTTAAGAATTTTGCTTAAAAAATTGTCCCACTCATTATAAAATGGATGAAACGCATTTTCATTTCTCACAATTTTCACGTAATCAAAGAAATGAAGAAAAACTTATGTCTTTCATTTCTTCTTTTTATCATTTTAACTCAACAATGAAAAAATCGACTCATTTTATATTCTAATTATTCCCTTTTACCTTCTTTTCTTTCACATTTGTTCCTTAGCCAAATAAAGCATTACAAAAAGTTCAGTCAAGTCAACCACCGTCCATTGAGAAATACAGCTGGTCTTGTGTATTCTTCCATGGGAAACAAATTCAGCACTTTGGCAGTTTGACCTTATCTGTATTTATTAGATAATAAATGCTATATATCCACTGTAGTTTTCTAAAGAAAGGAAAAAATGCATCTGACTCTTGAAAGGTTGACCCCAATAGGAGCCAAAACACTCGCAGCCATGTAGCAGCCAACAACTATTTATATTTTTTATCGAATAATTTAATGGTTAAAATTTACATTTTAAGATGAAAAAATAAGGTGTACGTAGTTCGAATCTTAACCCCTACTTATATAATAATGTATTGTCAACTATACTCACGGGAACAGAATCAACGTACAGCTGTTACCTATGTTATTTTTCTTTTGAATAAATATGTTATTTTACATAGAACGCATTAAGAAACAATACAATTGATAAGGCAAATTAATACTGAATTTGCATATTGTAATAGTATAAAATCATTCAAACCAAACCAAACTGAACATTAATATTACAAAGACAACAGAGATTGTTACAGACACTACCTCCTCCAGTTATGACTAAATAAAAACACTAGCTAACAAGAGAGAGATTAGGGTCTGAAAAATCCCAACAAGACCAACTAAGCACGGGTCATAGATGCACACTAGAATATTACATTCTTGATCAACCAATAATAAAAGAGATTGGTTTTACAAGATTTTATTATGCACACTAGAAATATCGCACACCTTTATAATAATAGAAAAGACTTAGAAAAATCATAGATGCAGTAGCAGCTTCTTCCGTCTGCAATAAAAAACGAACAGATACGGATATATATGCTTCTTTATAATTTGAGTAAATTAATCAGAACTCAATCATTTAATTATTAAAATCCCTTCAACCTAATTTGTAAAGTATATAAAAATAATAAATAATTTTTTGACTCATAATAAATAACTTTAAAGTATACAAAAATTTATTCTATTAATCTCTAAATTTATAAAAATTGTCATGTTAGAGATCAATAGGACAAATTTTCATTTGCTTTAGAAATTGTTTATTATTTTTATATATTTTAAAATTTAAGTAAGAGAGATTGTAATAACTAAGAGATTAAATTGAAGATTTACTCATATAGTTTTGATTCTCTTAACCGAAAAACATGTAAGAGAATCATGGTCGAGTAGTAGTGAATTTAGGAGGAAACATCGGAATTGTAAGCACTTGGTGGTGGTGTTGATGTTGTTGAGCCACCATCTTGATTATCACCATTTTCTTTGGATTTTCCATCCCATGAGACTGAAGAGGCCACAAACTTGATCAAGTTGCTAAGTATCTGAGCTTTGATGTTGCCTCTTTTAGGTGGAAGTTTTGCTTTCTCCTTTTGAGACGTGGAAACCATTTTGCGTATATTTAATTATCCCTGAATTAAAATTGGAAAAAACAAGTTAGGATATAAAAGAAGAAGGGAAGAGAAGAGGTTTTGAGAAAGGTGAGGGGAAGGAGGCCTAGGGCCTCTAGTAGTTTCAGAGGAGTTTGGGGTTAAACGTTTAAACACTATTTATAGTGTCTAAATGCAAAATGCATACCAAATTAATTGTAAAATGGTGAACAACATATGTATCTACGTGCCAAATTACGTGGAAAGCGGTGCCCATTGCCACTTGCTTGATCAAAGACTAGGAAATTTCGCTTTATAATTATTTATTTAGTGTATGTATATGTATATTTGATTACTTGGATAAGAATTACGAGAAAGGTGTTGTGTTATGGACATCGATTGATTGGTGAGTAGCAACCGTCCAAACTAAGTGTGATTTTTCTTCGACATCAAATGTGATTTTTCTTCTTTACTCTTGTCAACGTATTCTAGATAGATTGCAAGGGGTGTATAAAAAGCTCACTAGATTAATTGCTCAAATGATGGCGTGAGCACTGACTCATTACCGGCAAACATGGAAGCAAGTCTACACTATATATGAGGAACAAAAGATTAAAACAAAAAATAATGTACTTTTCGTGCTTTTGTTTTTCTCTTTATTTTACAAAAACCAATAGAATGTGTTTTTGATGAAAGTTGAAACAATCCACGGCTAGTAGATAAGATAAGTTAACATATCGTATTCATAAGTGACTCACAAAGAAGTTATTGACAACTACAAATAAATTTTAACTCAATTAAAAAATACACCTTTAAGGAAAATATATACACTTTTTCAATACACTTTTTCTCTCTTTTGTTTCATTTACATTTTAATCTAATGATAAAAAAAATTAAACAACACTTAAGCAATCGCCATTTTTATACTTTTGTATTCACAATCAATTTATTTTAAAATAAAATATGATTTCGACATGTTGTCTTTGAGATATTCTTTTATAGTTACTAAACCATCGACCCGTGCTAATGCACGGGTCATATCGAAGGTAATATTTGACAGTAATAGATAATAAAATAGTTTAGATGAATGTCATGATTGTCATATAGTATTTCATAATATCAAGAAGCATAGACGTTGGTACTGTACCGTAACATAATATTTCTATGACATCGTCCTGGTACCGTAACGTAACATAATAGGTTAAGTATAGCGAGACGGATTAACATTTATAAGTAAGAGATTATGTTAAGTATAGGGAGACGGGTTAACGGTTATTCCTTTCCAAAAAAATAGCATCTAATTAGGAACATAATTATATTTTACTTTAGATAAACATTAAACGCAAAAGTGTGGAGGAAAAAATTAGGTTAAAATTAGATTAAGTATAGCGAAACAGGTTAACATTTATAAGTAAGAGATACAGAGAGACGGGTTAACGGTTATTCCTTTCCAAATTAATAACATCTAATTAGGAACATAATTTTATTTTACTTTAGATAAACATTAAATGCAAAAAGGTGGAGGGAAAAACTAAGTTAAGTACAGCGAGACGGGTTAACATTTATAAGTAAGAGATAAGATCAAATAAATAGTGTTTGCGCACACACACATAAAAATATTATCTTTAAAATATTCAATCATTTTTTATCAATTTTCTTTTTATTATTAAAAAAATATTTATTTATGTATGTGTGTCCAAACAATATTTATTTGGTCTTATGATCATATTAAAATTCCTTGTTGTCTTTTCTTCATTTTTACATAGAATAATAGTATTTTATTGACATGTTGTTGCTTATATAGGGGAATAACTCGTTTTTAAATGATCCATGCAGCCAAATCTGAATACTCCAAGACAAAAATGATAAGGGACGGAATCTTTTCTTCAAGCAACTTATTCCTGCGCTGTAGTTGCTCTAAGTGACGCAATAGGTCTGAATTCTGATATATCGTTTGGCCCTTTAGCCTAGGAAAAATTCTATTTTATTTAATATATAAAGTTGGTTTATACATTAAATTCTATTTTACTTGGTTTATACATTAACCAAGTAAAATTGACATGTAAACCAAGTGAAATATTTATTAAGTTGTCAAAAAGTTCAACTATTATAAACAGATTAACTAAACTTCGTAGGAGACATAAACCGACGTTATGTAGCGGAGGAATTGAATATGCATGACAAAACTTGCATAGACTTTTTTTTAGGAGTAACTATTGGTGGTGGAGGATTGTGAGGATGATAGAAAAATTTACTGATTTAAATGGGACAAAATTTGTCTGAAAAGGGAGAAATGAGGTTTGGAGGTTCGTAAAATTCAGGAATTTAATTTGGCTCTTATAGATAGATGATGGTGTTAAAGAATGCATGTGGACCAAAAGGATTTATAGTATCAGGTTCTTGTGGCTAGGTATGAGATAAAAGGTGGGCGAGTGAAGGAGGGATAGAGATATGTGTCAACTTTGTGGAAAAATTTGGTTGGTATTGGAAGAGGTGTGAGTTTGAAGGTGGATAATTGGTTCGACGATAATTTTGTGAGGGTGGTGGGTAATATGGTCATTTTTCTTTTTTAGTTTGATCTTTGGTTGGATGATGATCCTTTATGTGTTAGGTTTAGATGATTTTTTGAGTTGTATAAAAATATTTCGGTATTAATTGTTGAGATGTGTAATTTTGGAAGGGATGTTGATGGTTGGAAGTGGCGGAGGAGGTTACTAGCTTGGAGGAGGAGCAAGGTGGGGGAGTGTTGTAATTTGTTATATAACTTTTTTTGCCAGTCGATGTGCAAGATAAATGGGATTGGAAGCTCAATCCTAATGAAGGCTATACAATTAGTCGATGTCTCCGTTGAAGGTCCCTATGTTTGTTAGACAATCTGAATTTTTTTGTTTTCTAGTGGCTGAAAGTGAAATATACAAATTTAGCTTTTGATTTACATTCTTGGTTGCATAATCCCATTGTTTATCTGGGATTTGTCACTTAGTTTGTGGCGTCGTTTTTGTCCTTCCCTTGTTTTCTTGAACTTTGTTTCTGGGTACTTTTTGAATCCCCTCCTTGCACATCTTGTGCGGATTAGGATTTATTTGTCGATTTAATTAATATATTCCATTTTTCCTTCTTCAAAAAATTATTTAGATGTTTTTAAAGAGCAATGTTATATAGCGTGAAAGTAATAATCACATACACACTACGAATAAAAACTAATCAATCATAGTACATTTATATTAGCGAAATATATAAAGGTTTGATCGAATACACGTAAGTCACTAAATGATGATGCAATCAAAATAAACCAATTGTGGTTGTGACATATTTGTGCGAGATTGATTCATGGCAAATAACATTTTTTTGCTTTGCATATTAATAACTGAATCTTATAGTTAAGATTTATGGTGTTTTCTTTGTAATGGATTTATAGTGAATTTTGTAAGTTGATTGTTTATATTCCTAATTTGAGATTTGGGGTTCTTAAACTTTAATTGTTGGCCAAAATCGTCTAATGTGGTAACGATCTGGTCGTACACATGATAGAAGATCACACCACTATTGTGTGATGTCGTTGTGGAGGCTACCACGTCAACTAGGGGTGGACAGTCGGTCGGTTAGGTTCGAAATCGGTTCCAAAACTTGAAACCGTTTAAACCAACGGTTCCATATCCCTAAACGATTTCCAACCAACTTAGGCATCAGTTTGGTCGGTTCGGTGTAGACGGTTAAGCCGGTCAAATGTGTGGTTTAGTTCGATTAATTCGGTACAAATCAAGAGCGGTCTTTGTGCCACAGTATATTATAGTTGATGAAAACCAAAAGAATAATTTTGATGCTGCACAACAAGGATTAAACAGTAGGTAGTACTTAGAAAAGAGATTTAGTTGACGAAAACCAAAAGAATAATCCTAGTTGAGTGTGAAAGCTAAAATACAACATAGATACAAAGACATGTCTATATCTATAAAACTTCTGGAAACACTTGAAAACAAGTGTATATCTATACCATGGAGTTTGACTCAAGCCTAATCTCTAAAACCTATGATCAGTAGAGCAACAAAAGATAAAATAAGAATGTAATACAGAATGTAGTAGAATATATTTCTTAAGGCGGTATTAACATAGTTGATTTGTGATTTTTGTTTGAAATTTTTTCTGGAAAATGGAAGAAAATAAACGATTTTGTGATTTATGATTCGTGATTTGTGGGTTTTTGGGTGATGTTTGATTTGAAGGAAAGGAATCATTTCCGATGTATGGAGAACAACAACAGCCGCAGCAGAGGAAAAACAAACAGGAAAGAAAAACTAGGGTTTCAGTTCTCTAACTTATGCTTATATATGTGGACTGAACTGGACTTTGGGCTGGACATTAGTGATGTGGGCTGGATCGGTCGGAAACGGTTTTTCGTGGGTTTGATATTACAACCCGTAACCGACCAACCGGTTTAATCGCTCGACCCGAACCGGCATGCTTCAGTCCAACCCGTTCAGCCGGTTTAGGTCGGTTTTTAAAATTCTATCCAGCCCTAACGTCAACGATATTGCGTCTGCAATTGCAGATACGGATCACAATTAGAAACCAAGCATATCACACACAACCAAGGAATGTGGGGCATACTAGGCTTCCGATTCCCAATTCCAACTTTCGTTTCTTTGGTAGTGGACGACTCTCGCTCACGGGTAGTGGAGCAGGCGGGAGATCACAAGGGAAGAGAAGAAATCTTAATCTTTCGTCATCATTCTATTTCAAATCGCAAACCAAATCTATAAACCCCAAAATTTTCTATTTTGATTAAATAATGCTTAAATTTTCGAGTATAAACACAATCTATGTGGAGATGATTTTTACCTATTACTCCTTTTGTTTTACAATGAGTGTCGTTTTAACAAAAAAGTTATGTCGTCTAATTATTACAATCACATTACTTCCAAAACAATATATTTTACTTTATATTTATGATGTTTAGATACACACTAATAGTGGATATGGTTAATTTAGTAAAAATGATATGTCTTTTGACTATTTTATTTCATTCTTTAATTTATATGTAATAACTTTAAACGATACTCATTTTAAAACAAAAAGAGTACTTTATTATCCTGTACAATTGCCGAAATTTTCATCACTAAATTATTTTCATACAAATCACAAATGAATAAGGAGAAAAGGGGTCTTTTTGTTTTATGCCTCTCGAAGTGCTTAAACTAGATGTTTAATCTCCATTCGTTTAAACTCATGATTACTTTCTCTCCATTTAAGGTGATCATAAGCTTTATACAGATCAATCTTAGTGGACACAAATATATTCTTGCCTTTCATTCTAAATATAAAGTGGACTTCATTCAAAAAAAAAAAAAAAAGAGGAA
>Ga0228710_1009188_pt1 | contig 13841 bp, 12 predicted proteins | sample MedpolnodulmetaG_FD_177995 | JGI IMG/M metagenome (GOLD analysis project Ga0228710, IMG submission 177995) | Root nodule microbial communities from Medicago polymorpha collected in Santa Monica, California, United States - pink nodules | ecosystem: Host-associated > Plants > Roots > Nodule...
TGCTGAAAGACAGGTTGCCGACCAGAAGTAACCTTCATCGGCGTGGCATTATTCCGAGTGAGGGAGATTTGTGTGTGTCAGGTTGCGGACATGCAGAGACAGCGTCCCATTTGTTTCTCCATTGTGATGTCTTCGGGTCGTTATAGCAGCACATCAGGTCGTGGATTGGTGTGTCTGGTGTGGACCCCCTCAATATACTTGATCACTTTTTCCAATTTATACATTCTACAGGTGCTTCAAAGTCCCGCATGTCACTCCTCCAACTAATTTGGCTTCTTTGTGTGTGGCTGATATGGGGAGAACGCAATAATAGGATTTTTAACAACGTAGAAACGCCTATCGCACAGCTTTTAGATAATGTAAAATTTCATTCTTTATGGTGGCTAAAAGCTAAAAACTCTACGTTTGTGTATGGAACTCATAGTTGGTGGTCGGACCCTATGCGATGTTTGGGCCTCGACTGACCATAGTTTTGTAAATACTCTGTATGACTACTTTTTGTTTGGGGTGTTCTCGTTGGTACGCCTTGTACTGATGGATTTATACCGCCTGTGTTAATATATTCCATTTTGATTTCTTAAAAAAAAAAAAAATCAGATGAATTAATACTTAGAGCATTGCCGGTTTTCCGGTTTAATCCCCGGTTTTCAATTTTCATTATCATCATCTGTACCGGTTTTTATAACCTTAGTTAGTTAATATGAAAATTACAAGGTTGCCATCTTCTTCTCTACGCAACGCAAGCTGACTCTCCGCCACCTTCACTGCTCGCGACTCCCTCTCTGTTCGCGAATCCTATTGTGTTGGTTATGCTGAAGGAATATCACAAAACAGAGGGAGAAACTATGGTTGTTTGATTATGTGATAATTCATAATAAAAATAATATTATTTGATTCAATTAAAGATAAGGTTTTTCGATAAAAATCAAAGAGAATAGCATTTTGTAAAATTTATAGGATTCATATATTTATAGTTTGTTCATCAGAGCATTGATTTTAATTTTTCTGATATTGTTCAGCACTACAAAGATGTTGACACCGATGAACAATATTGTTGGCATTTCACCTCTGTTAATACCACCGCCAGGTACAACATTTTTTTACATATCAGTAGTTGAGATAGTTTTTAGCAACTTAGGTTTTTGAAATGTGTATTTTAATTTGTATAAATCATTCATGGATATTTTCTCGTATGCAGTTAGTAGTGCAAGTCGTACTCAGGCACGTCTTAAGCATTCCAGACTGAACATTGTTGCGATGAGACGCTTACCATATAACATAAAAGAAGGGCAGCTTCAGACTTCAGCTTTTCAAACTACATCACCTCGATTAAAATGTGATGCTGCTATGGTATGCTTTTTTATTTTGGAATTTGTTATATTCTGTTGATTGTTTGCTTTCTTTATGCTATATGATATTCTTTTTGGAAAGTATTGAGTAACAAGAAAATGAAGAAAAAGAGAGAAAACTAGAGAAAGAATATTGAAGGAAATGTAGAATTTTCCATTATGATGAAAGTTGGTTACAGAGAGTTTATATAGTTTGTCATTGCTCATACACTACATGTTATTGTGTACTAGCTTTACTATATCATAACCTAACATTCCTACAAATAAGGAAGTTAGTTATTCTATATAACTAACTCTAAACTAGCTTAGGGTTTCTGTAACTTGTGGTGCAAGCAACTGAAGTGCATTGTGTTCCTGTTGTTGATCCTTTAATAGTGAAGCTTCTATCTCCTTTGTATTGTGTTTTAACAGAAAGTATTAGCAGCGTTTTGTGTTATTGCAATGTCAAATGAGTCCTTTTTGATAAGTTGGTAAGGTTCCAAAATTAAACTGTTAATAATTTTTATCTTGCAAGGGGAGCTTAACTCCTTACCGGTGTTGTCAAATATCAGCCATAGCGGATATTGGTGGCGGTTTTTGGGCTCACCGCCATGCCCAATTTCGGCCAATATGGCGGGATTTTCTGTCATAATCCAATATAACGGCGCCACAAAGTGGCCGGTATGGCAGGATTTTGGCTCTCCGCCATGGACCGCCATTGGCAACACTGCTCCTTACTATAGAAGAAACCTGATCGAAAACCCAGAAAGAATATGAAAATAGATTATAAAATGATACCTAGTAGAGATTGCAACATGCAGGCAGTCTGCACCCAAGACCAGTGACCATTCAGATCTGTTTCTGATAGGAGACCTTTTGACCTTTTGTGCAAAAGGTCTATGTTAGGAGGGGTAATGTATTATGTAGAGATAAAAATGTAACTAACAGTTCGATTCTTGTTATTTTCCTTTGACTTCTGTTGAATCCTATCACTTTCCTATCTAGATCTTTATCCGTCACATGCTGCTAACTATTTATACTGTATCTCTTCTATCTGAATCCTCCACTTTGGTCTCTTCCTAGTTCCAATTTCTTCATTGCCTCTTGTACCACTATCATACATATGAAACTTTTTAAGTTGAGAAGTTTAATGTTTTTTTTGTTGACTGTTGATTGATTCGCTGCATGTTCCATTGATTTTTCTTTAGGCATTTTTTATAGGATGGAATATGGAAGTAAACGTTGTTTGATCTTTTGTTCTTACTTTCAATCCAAATCATGGAAATTTTGGATTTTATTGGTGAATCATTGACTAATAGAAAAACTTATCCAAAATTGTTTGTTGATCTACGATATTCTGATGTCTTGTATGGTGCTCATATTCTGATGTCTTGTATGGCGCCCCTTTCTACAGAATGTTACATGTGCTGCTGCAACCCAAACTGTAACCCGCGATGCTCGCACAATTACGATTACTCCTGGTAATAAGTCCAACTCAAAAAACTTATGCCAAAAAATGATGTTAGAGAAAATATATATTGTGTTAGATTGCTAAATTGTATTGTTTATTTTGCACTGGGACAAACTGGAACTATTTAGCAACTCCCAATGTGTTGGCCTCTTCCATTTTCTATACTAGTCATCATGTGCATAGTAGTAAATAGTTTATGTATATAAATTTCATTCTTCTCTCTTCTGCCATACATCAGCGTGTCTTTATTGAAATAACTAAATCTATATCGAAGTGTAGGTTTTTTACGAGAGAAACAAATATGTATATTTGATAATTAACGTATGCACACTCAAATGTTTGTTTCTTTCAAATAGAAGTCATTTGAAGTGCATAAATAATGGCTTTCTTGGATCTTTTCCTTTACAATCATGCATCCCAGTGATTGGTATGACCTACAAACTCCATGACTCAATGGGATATGGTTGGTTTAGGCGATAGAGGCAGTTTTCTTGCTTAATACCTGCAATGCAAAGAAACTAGAAAAGGAACTTAAATGATTAGCAACAACAGTAAATTTATAAAGGATTTTGATATTAGAAGGTTGAAATAAATAGTTTCAAATCTGCCTACTTAACTGAAGGTAACAGGGGGGGTTTTATTTTTTGGTGCTCCTACAATCTTATTAGTTTTTCCCTTCTGTAGATGGTGTTTTGTAGTCTGTTTCCTAGAATGGTTTCGTTTCAGTTCTGTTGGCTTTATTTGTCCAAGTGTGTTTGTTTGATGGTTTCTTATGGAGGTTTCTTTTGAAGAACCGGAAACATTTACTAAAAATTGCACGACTTGACATTTTTTAAATAAATAATATATAGCATTTGGCATAATATGTGGACGGTTACTATTGAAATCCACAACTCAACTCTATTCATTTACCTTTTCTACATGGAATGAACTTACAATCATGGAATTCGATCATCATATTATAGATTAGCCAGTCGAGGTTGGGGATAATAATGTTTGGTTAGAGGAATTACCCAACTGCATTGCATAATGCTCCACTATGTATAAAACTTGTTCCATATATCAATTAATACAATATCGGTTTCCGGCGAGGTTTTGTTTTTTGCGGCGGGGTTCAGCTCCAACTTGTTTCGAAATTGTGTCATCCAAGTGGAAACATTTTATTTTTAAAATTATTACAAAATTTTATAAAATGTTGCCTAAAATCCCTTACATTAGCATTGATGATACTCAACATTACCGATAACTTTGATAAATTATAAGCTTAATAATTTAACATCGTTGCCTCAAATCATGATCCAAATCAATAATCTCATCACTTTTTCTGTCTGTATTTTGATGGCCAAATAAAAACACTGTATGATAAAATTACAAAATACAACTAGCGTACTTTCCCGTGCCATGCCAACATAAATTAAAATTTGGCATTCTCTCTAAACTCATTTGAGGAGCTAATCCATTATACCTAACGACCTACTTAACTGTCTGTTTCTGTTGATTTTTTCCCTTTCTGTGACCTCTTCCTTTTCCTGCTTCTCTTCACTGTGTTGTCTCCTTTGGTTTCCTACATAAGAGTCATGTCAAGGAAACAACTGACAAATCAGTAAGCATGCAAAATATAACTTCCACCAGATAAAACACATTTAAAATATGCTATATAATATACAGTAGCTGAACTAAACTAAGGGATTTGGAACATTTAAAATATGCTATATAATATACAATAGCTGAACTAAACTAAGGGATTTGGAATTCGTTTAATGCACATGCATAAAGAAAACCAGAACAGCTAAGTATATAGCATCTAAACTCTTTTGCACAGTTGCAACCGTCAATGCTATCTAAAATTGAAAAGGAAACGAACATTACAGAATTCAGTTTTTCAGGTTAGACAATATTCTGAAAAAGACATGGTTAGCAGAGGGTCGGAACTATTGGCGGCCTATCATAAGCAGCCTTAATTTGCATTTGTAAGAGACCGATTCTGATTCCGGAGATTCAAGTCAGACAGCAGTAACTTTTAGCTGTTGTGTCATGACCCCCTTCGGTTCAAGTATTAAAACCATTAGAGACATAAAAACAACCAAAGTTTTCACCATACAGCTTAGCCATTCAGGAGATTTGGTCCTTAATATGAAATTAGGGCCTACGTGACCAATTGATCAAACGATCTCAATCTTTCCAGTGCCTGTTCTTTAACATCAAGTTGAATTTTAGCACATGGTAGAATGCAGGGGGTGTATAGTGTGACGTTTTTTACACTATCATTTAATCATATGTCCGCACATAATATAAAGAGTTGGACAATGGACACCCTGTGCAGTTATAAATTTAAGCAATAAATGAAGCTTTAATCCGACAATGAATTAAAATCTCATCCTAAGTTAACAGATTAGTGTTTTCATGTTCAAATTGTAAATACGTTTGAATTTTGCCAACAACCCTACCTTCGTAGGATTATTTTGGTTTTCACGACTTTTCTTCTTCTTGCACGAAAGTGGGTTTGGACCCTGCAAAGTTCAAAGCAATATCATCAAAAAGTGACACAATACAACTGTTACAACAGCAACCACCAAATATTATCCCACCAAATATGGTTGACTACATGGATCAAATTACGTCATAATCAATACAATAACTGTTAAGAAACAATAAATTAATATGAAACATCCCATCATACATATGAACATGTTTATATACAAGTTTCAAGAAAACATCATAGAACGTTAAAATCAAAACATAATACGTGTGCAGAAAAATTTAACTCTGAGACATCATGATCAATAAATGTTCTTAACTATTTGACCCATCAAATGTTTTCCAAATGCAACAAATTTTATAGGTACCCTCCAAACACCCATCAACATGACCTTATTTTCATTTATACAAAATCATTGTAGAATAACATAGAATAAATGGAGGGAGAGAAACCATAGCTCTTTTATTTTACTAAACCACGGTTCATGATATAGAAAATTTTAAACACTCAAAGCCAAAATACACAGCCATATAACCATATTTACAAACTGCATCAAGTGAGAGAGGAAGAGAGAAAAAGAAATTAATTTGTGGCAAAAATTTATCAAGTCTGTATGAACAATTAATTGCTAATTGGCTGCTACCAACTTGTTTTATCCACACAAAAAATACTGCCAGTTAGTTAACAATCACTTCCAAGTGGTGGTAGTGCAAGCTGGAGTCTTTTAGTTCTGTCAGCATTATGTCCCTAAAACATTCAGTTACATAGTTACGGTTATAATCAGCTAAGATATCTCAGAATAATAGACCATCTCTCTCAAGTTATATCATTTTCTTCAGTTTCTAAATTTCCTATATGTTTCTCTCATTACCACTATCAGCTACAAACAAAATGGTAAGCTATAAGCCTATATATGTTTAGATATATGAAAATCAATAACCAATCAAGAAAATAGATACAGCACAAAATTAAAATATAACCTTTGCTTTTCTTCTCTTGAACTGAGGTTTATCCTTGACGCCATTCTGATTCCTTGAAATTATGCTTCTTTTTATTGCCTGTGCACTTGCAATCGAATCTCCTAAATCATTGTTTTCCATTATTTCAGCATTGGAATTATCAGCTTCACCATCGGCCAATCTTTCCATAGCCCTATCCTTAAATATCTGGTACTCTTTATCCGTCATATGCAACCGTCTTTCTTCAGAAGTTTTGACATACTCCTTCTGAAATGCAGATGGAGATTCGAGGAAAAGAGCATTTCTGAGACCAAATATGAGAGGCACACCAGGTACCTCCAGCAAGCAGATAAAGACTAAACATATGTACAATGGGACAAATTTACACAAAGTCAACATATTTTTAGACATAAATACGCAGAATTTCACTGGCACAGAACATGCCATTAATGCAAATAACATTTTATCATGTTTACAAAGTGACAGCAACATATCAAATTGTTACAATTAACATTACAAAATAATATTCCAACCTCTTCCAACTTCTTCCGTAGGTTAGTGTCCTGACTAGCAACAAAGAAGTGCTCGGAATTATTTTCTCCAACAACCTCCATGATGCAGGAATCGGCCCTCACACATTTATCATGCTCGCATCTGCAAATCGGAGTTTAGATCAAATTATAAACCCATCACACAGCAATACTTGTGCTCAAATATCTCAACCCAAATAAAAAACAACGATCCTTTCCAGTCTAGTGGACTAATCGAATATTAGAGAATGATCATTAAGACATAAAAAGCTAAAAAAACAGCTTCAATTCTTCACATTAGGCAGCATTTTAACATGTCATTTCAGTCAGTCAAAAAAGTGATTCAACTTCGGTACCTCAAGGTTAGTTCTACATGTATATGGGTCTATAAATTTTTAGTTCTCAACGCAATTATAATGTATAACTGAACTCAATGAGGGTATCAAGTAACAATGGTTTTAAGTTTATAATTCCAAGGGACAAGAATAGTCTTCTAAGAGGCCATCCTATTAATATTGGTTCCGAAAGGAATCCTGCTTTGTCCAGGTTTCAAAAAGTTGAAACCAATGGGCCAAAGTGAGAAGGCATTGGATAAGGAAGTTATTTAAGCAATATAAGTGGTTTCGGCGATCCACAATATTAGATACTGATGATTAATCAATTGGGCGAGGAGCTAAAGGTGGCTTTCCTTACCAAATAACAATATTAGGGGTAGAATTTCTTAAGCTTTTGTTTTTTACTTGCATTCCTTTACTTTCTTGCCTCTATTTTCTGTTTTTTACATTTCCAGCAATTTATATTTCAAGTTCTTTATCGCTTTGTTTTCATTCCTTCATTTACTTTTATGTCATTTACTTTCATGTATCTTATTATCTCTTGTCTACTATGATCATGTCTCAGTAAACTTTTTTAGTCTTGAGATTGTGGGAATAATTTAATGATGGATCTCTAAACTCAGTCCTTAGGAACGAACTCAATATACAACATAGGATGGACAGGGAATGTCAAGGACTTAACGTTATGATTAGAACCATGATCCTATGACACTTTATAATTTATGAGTTTTTAATCAAGCAAACATTCCTCTTTACCAAATTAGATTGATAATCACTAAAACTCTACGTAGGATCGATATTTTTTATTACTCGGTAGAACCGTGTACTTGCTGGCCTATCATCTTGGAATTGTGTTTGGGTGTGAGCTATGTGGTATCTGGGGATTTCGAGCGTGCACCCCTCTAATGTTAGTACGCATGTTATTTAATATGTGGCTCTCATCTTTTTAGCAAGGATATTTGATTAAGTTTTCAATTAATTTGTTTGGTAACTAATTAGATATTTTGGTTTATGAACCGAATAATTTGGAATGAGCGGAAGCTATGGATTTCCCAAAACAAAAAATCTTTCAACGCTAAATTGATTGATTGATAGGGTGAAACTTCTTACTTTGTGATGGCTGAAGGGTTCAAAACCCAACTCTTTCTTAGATCTTCATTTTTGGTGGAATAATATGTATGTTTGTCTAGGGTATTTCAACTTATAATGTTGACGACTTTTGGATTTTTGTTTTTCTATCTTGTAAAACACTTTGACATTTCTGATTTTCTGTTAGACACATCTTATGTTTAATTTGGACTATGTTGTTTCATTTTGTAACTCTTTTTCTATATATTTATATATATTTTCGGCTTCTTAAAAAAATTAAAAATATATCTAAATTAATCTCTAATATTTTTATACAAGACATAAATTACAAGTATCTCTATTGATTTTAACATATTTCAACACTAGTCTATCCTTATAGAAATGCTATGTTAGAAATTAATAAATATTTTTGTGTGAAAAATAAAATTAGACGGGATCAAATTGAATTTTTATTTATTTATTTGTTAATTAATGGTAAATAATGAATGAACAAACCTTGCCACTTGTCTTATTTCTCTACACCTCACCGTTTCCATTTCAACCTTCAAAATCAAAATTGACATCTCCTTCTCTCCTTTATGTATTTTTTCATCCATTCCATTAGCTAGGGGCCATCCACAGTTTCATTCACCCCAGTTTCAACAATCAAAATATTTAATTAATCAACTCTATTTAATCCTAATCCTAGTGTCAAAAAAAATTAAATCCTAATCATCTCAAGAGCCTGCTGCCTGCCATGTCCTAATTCCCAACTCATTCCAACTGGTCCCATGATACATTTTCCTAGTACTTCTTTATTCAATTATTGATACTCAATCAAGCCATTTAATCAATTAACTATACAAATGTAAAATCAGAAATTGCCATGTATTTTCCAGCATAGACGACAGTGTATACACAGTACACTATAGTAGGTCCTAGTCTTGGTATTCGTAGTTGAAAAACGCGTACTTAAATTTTTTTCCTCTTTCTCTAACCCCCTTATATTGAACCTTTCTTCCTTTATCATTCAACCCACTTACTAAAAAAAAACTTCATTTCCTCTCCGAGTCAACACAAAAAAAAAAAACTAAATGAACTCGGAAACTGAAACACCATCCTCAACGACGTCGTTTTGGTGCTATAGCTGTACACGTTTCATTCACATCTTGAACCAAAACGATGTCGTTTGTCCTCACTGCCAAGACGGATTCGTCGAAGAGATTCACGCCGGTCAATCACCGGCGGTTTCTCTTTTCGCCGACGGAATTCCGTCTTCCAGAAGACAAACCTCCCGCCGCAGACGTCGTAACGCCGGCGGCAGCCGTTCGCCTTTTAATCCTGTGATCGTTCTCCGTGGACCTAGAGAAGACACCACCGCCGGCGGAGGTGGCGGTGTTGATAGCGAGAGGAATACAAGTAGTTTTGAATTATACTACGAAGACAGTAACGGCACCGATCTACGTCCACTTCCACCAAGCATGTCGGAGCTATTACTCGGTTCCGGCTTCGATCGGTTACTAGAGCAATTTTCTCAAATCGAAATCAACGGTTTCGGAAGGTCGGAGAATCCACCGGCATCAAAGGCGGCGATAGAGTCAATACCAACAATTGAAATCACCGATTCAGAAATCGAATCCGAAATTCACTGTGCAGTTTGCAAAGAACAATTCGAGCTAGGTTCTGAAGCGCGGAAGATGCCGTGTAATCATCTTTACCATTCCGATTGCATTCTCCCATGGCTTTCAATGCGAAATTCGTGTCCGGTGTGTCGGCACGAGTTACCGTCCGACCAAAACGCGTCGGAGAGTAGAATTTCAGGTCAGATTGATGAAGAAGCGGTTGGATTGACGATATGGAGATTACCGGGAGGTGGATTTGCTGTTGGAAGATTCGCCGGTGGCCGAAGAGCCGGTGAGATTCAGTTACCGATTGTTTACACGGAGATGGATGGTAACAATTCAAACGAAGATTCTAGAAGAATTTCTTTGACTGTCGGAAGTAATAGAGTTAGAGAGAGACGTGGAATTCGGAGAATTTTTCGAAATTTTTTATCGTTTTTTGGGAGCGTTAATTTAAATCGTAGCTTTTCCGGTTCATTGTTTAGTAGAAGTTCAAGAAGAAGAAGCACAACTACTTGGGTTACAGAAGAATAATGATTTGGTTTTGTTTGGGGTTGAAACTTGAAAGCAAGTCATTCATTTAAATTTTAAAATTCTTAATGTAAATAGCATAGAATTGTGCTATAAGTTTAGTAGATCATTATTGAAGGGTGCAAGATAAGTATTGTTGTTCTTGCTGATCAACAAACATAGTTGGGAAAGAAGCTATAAGTTATGCTTATTTAGTTTTTATTGCTGTTAATTAAATTTAGTTGATTCTTTTAATGTTTTTCTAGTATTATGTCATACACACATTCTTTGTAAGAATTCCTTTAAGATTTGTTAATGTTGTATCCAATTTGATGACCATGTTATACCCAATACACACATTCTTTATAAGAATTCCTTTACATTTGTGTTTGGTATTAGTGAAATAGATGAGAGAGATTACATAACACTATTAAGGGAAGACTTGGCTTCTAAGGCAAATATTCGATGTCTTCTACACACACATATCCCAAAAACCTTAGGCAACTACCCCTCACAAGAGGTGAAACCCTAGACAAGAACACCAATATCATCTAAGAGAAGACTGTTGGGTGTGTGATGCAAATGCAATGCAAGTTCTACATGTATCAACAATAACAAAATTATTATTATTGTTGTTGACAACACAAATTCTAATGTTTACTTTTTACATTTGATTCCTTAATCAATGCCCCGGGAGCACCAGTTAACATTTTCCTTGTTATTATTATTATTTTAGTACTATTAATATTGGTTATAAATTCAGAGCAACCTAAAAAAATAACAAAGACCAACTTCTATGACCATATAAGTTGGATTTTCATTTGATGTTGGAATGGAACTTGGAAGCTAGCATTTGGATTCTAATTTCTAGATGGTGCTTGTTGGGAATGTGGTCGGGTTGGTGGCTAGACCATGATGACACATTGACACATTGACACTCCATAAACCATGCGTTTCATGATTTTGTCCATCCTCTCTGTCTATGTTTTTTTAACACCTACTTGCTTAATTAATCATGGACCTAGTAGTTGCTAAAAGATAAAGGTTGTTTTCCATGTTCCTTGGCTTTTAGCTTTACTCTTTTGGTTCTTAAATGTTTGATTGAGCCATACCCTTAACTACTAGACTAGTTGGCATCGACCTTTCAACAAAAGGGGGCCTCTCTGATTTTTCATCAGTCGTTGTAACTGCATATACTGTTGTTGACATTTCTAGAACACATTCATAAGGACTTTGCTAAACATTGTTCACAAATTGTTGTTTGGAACTTGGAAGTATTGAATCTAACAACTGTCTCGCACTCCAACTCCTCGATTAATCTATGAATTTGGCACGCCTGGTTTAGGCGTTCGGCTAACTAAAGTTGAACCATTTCCTACCACTACATAACAAAAATTTAATCTAATTACACATGTTAAAAAAGGCATGCGATCATCGTGCAATCTCGATAACGATATAAGCTTATTGTCTAAAAGTCTTTTAATAATAACATGTTAAACATCGTTAAAAATATAAAGGATAAATTTGTGAATAAACTCAAATCATCCAAGTTAATAACATACGACAAAATGGACTAGTCTATCCTTATAGAAAAATATTGGAATAGCACATGTTAATGATTCCACAAATAACATATCAATTTATTAAAAAATAAATTGCCAAAATTTCCAATATACTTCGGTTGTACCCCTAGACCATTTATAGTTGGAATGATCTGACAAAAAAGTTTTTAATCAAGTACTTCCTCTATGAAAGATTGGATGAAAATAACCGGACACAATTTGAAAACTAAAATCATATTGAAACAAAACGATATAATTAGTTTAAAACAAACTTAGATAATGAAGATTGCATAAAAAGTATAGATGAACACATAAGATTCATCGAGGAACAATATCTCCTACATTCTCATCAAGATCAATCTCATTATTCTCATTACTATGGTAACTTTGAATGCAACAACAAGAAGATACGTACACAACTTTTTAAGAAAGAAAATCACAACTTTCTCATCACTATGGTACCGTTGAATACAATCACTTTAATTCTATTTGTTACAATTTTTGTATGATTTTTTTTTTATAACTTTTTTAACAAAAACAATCCCTTTCAAATCAACCTTTAAACGTGAAGCTGTTTTGAATACCTTCTACCGAAAATCACTTTTTGTGACTGATTTTTTTAATAAAATTACTTTTTATTATGATAAACAAACATAAAAGATATTTTTTTTCAATATTAAAAACATTTGATATTGTTCAACATAACCCTTTTTTTACTAAAGTTCAACATAACGTTGAAACAGCCTAAAAGGCTAAACAACTGTATGAGGCTTGGTATTGAGGGTGGGAATATGTTTAGAAGGGGTGGATGTAACAATATTCCATTACTTGTACATAAAACACTAGATTGATGACCCGTGCGCCGCACGGGTCTTATGAGTTGTAAAAACATCCATTAACAATTGAAAACCAGTAATTAAAATAAATAAATTAACACATTAATATTGTATGAAATACTAAAATGTAATAAATAGTCGGTGTTGTCAAATAATCACGTACATAAGATTGTTTATATTAAACATTACAGAATACTTCCTCATAGACGACGTTGGATGTAACATCAGTATTTTCACTAATCAGTGTTCAATATCTTCAAACCTTCTCTTGACGTAACTCTCGAAATAGCAACATACAATTGTCCATGAGAGAATAGATGTGTTGGAAGATATACGCCATCATTTTTAAGTGACTGACCTTGACTTTTGTTAATAGTCATTGCAAATGATATAGCAAAAGGAAATTGCCTTCTTTTAAACTTGAAAGCAATTCTCATGTCTGATGGCTCTAAAGATAACCTGGGTATAAAGACATTGTCACCAACACAACTTCCGGATATAACCTTCCCCTCGAGCACATATCTTTTCATTTTAGTGATAATCAACCTGGTTCCTTTGCATAATCCTTAAAATAGCATCACCAGAATATTCTGTGTAACATATATGATATTTAATTGCTATGTTGAATATCTCAATACAAATACATTCCAACTGCCAATTAAGTATTCAAATACGCTTAATGTACCATTAATCACACATGAGAATGTGAACAGCCGCAATCATTTGTTACAAAAAACCCTTCATTATTGCCTAACTCGTTCAAAAACTCAAAAGAAAAATGGTTATTTAGAGAAAACAGAAATAAAAAAAAGGTTATTTAGAAAAAAATTCTGATTTAAATAATGCTTCAGTGAATGCTTCTTTTTTTCCTGGCTTTTGATTAAATCTGTCCTTAGTATATAAGAAGCTTCACTTATTTTATTTTTTAGTAATTGAGATTAAATTTGTAACATAATAAGAAATACTCTTTTTTTTCTTGCTTGAGACTAAATCTCAATGTGTGTATATAATAAGGAATATTCTCTTTTTTTCTTGCTTGAGATTAACCTAATAATAAGATGGTACACCAAGATCTTAAAAAAAAAAAAGAAGAAAGATTTGACTGTCAATAATAATTATTGCTTAACTCATGTATTATGCT
>Ga0228710_1009189_pt1 | contig 13839 bp, 3 predicted proteins | sample MedpolnodulmetaG_FD_177995 | JGI IMG/M metagenome (GOLD analysis project Ga0228710, IMG submission 177995) | Root nodule microbial communities from Medicago polymorpha collected in Santa Monica, California, United States - pink nodules | ecosystem: Host-associated > Plants > Roots > Nodule...
TTTTCAATAGCCACAACACATCTATAACAGAAAGTGTTAATGGTAAGATGACCTAAACATCTAAAGGCACTATTATGAAGACTATCATGCATCACCAACCAATAAAAGTGCCTCAAGATTTTAGAAATTGATAACCGCCAAATCTAACTCCAACAATTAGTGGTTGCCAAATGTTGAGCTTCATTCCTATCCAACCACCTATATGCGTGACAAGCCAAGTATATATCATTAGGGAAACCACTCCAAATGAGTCTATCATCAGTGTCATGATCAATGGTGATGCTACAAATACAATATTAGTAAAAAGATGGAAGATGAGTGTAGAGTTTGTTGAAGTTCCAATCTCCATTTTCATGCAAATCACAAAGATGAATGTTCGTGTCACTAATATGAACATAAGTCACAACATTGCAAAGATAAACATATATTTATCCATTCATCATACCAAACAGATAGTTTGCTTCTCCCAATTTTGCAGATGAAGCTCGGCCCCAAGATTTCCCTTACCTTCACAATAAAATGCCAAATGCACGAATAGTCAAGCTTAAAAACAATATCAATGATACGAGAGTCAGACATATATTTTTTCCTCATCATCCGAACTCAAAGCTTGTGTGGATTGCGTAAAATTTCCCAAATTTGTTTGCAAAGTAAAGAAATGATCCCAATGATATTCCGACACAGCCTGGTTCTTCCAATTAAACCAATAACAAGAGTTCCTCCCCCATATAAAAGAACTAACAATAACATCAATATTATCACAAATACCAGATGGAAGTGTTCTCCATATTATAAATTAGGCATGACAATTAAAACACTTTTTACTAAAGTGACTCTTTCTAATCTACTCAAAAGGTTCACTTTCCAATCCTCCAAGCTCCCAGTTATCTTGTTTCGAATGTAACAGAATGGAAATTAAAATAAAATAAAATAAAATAAACTCTACCAAACAACATGAGAAATCTAAGGTACTTACCGAGATGAGAAGTATGACAACAAAGCCTAACTTAGTTGTAAGACGCTTCACCTACACCCAAAGGATCGTGGAATCGAATCATGAAGGGGGAAGTAAAAAACACTATTGTTCTCCTTTAGAAAAAGTAAGAGAGTTAAATACATCTTATTCAGGTAAATAAATGTACATCTATACTAGTTTGCTCACAAAAATACTTTTTAAGGTAGCCAATGCTTCATGAGGTCTAAAGAGACTTTAAAGGAAAATATTAAAAAAAAAAAAGCGTTTCAATGTTAATGATACCATTTTATTGTAAGCCATTTTAATTTATCTTTATTTTTTTAAGTAGTTTATTGACTAAAAATTCACTTTTAAAGTGAATAAATAAGGATCCAAAGTTTGAACCCTGATCCTGACGAACTACAACGTCTTTGCCAACTACGCTATACTCACGAAAACTATGTTTATCACTTTGCGAGATTAAAAATATTTTAATTGAGATAGACAATTGTTGCTTAAAAAAAATAAAATTAAGATAGACAATTTATTTATCTGTCTGTACTTGTAAGATCTTTTACTTGTTATACTCAATTTTTTTTTTTTTTGAAGTTTTTAATATATTAACTTTTTTAGGCTTCTAATACATGATTTTTTTTTTGGAGGTCCAAAGGCTTTGCTTTAGGCTGGCCCTAACTTAATTGGCAAATAATTTGTGGCAATGCAGAGTGGTCTTGTACCTAATTTTATGATTTTTTAAAGAGTTGTGTTATTTGAACATCCATGTATGTGACAATTTTTGTGATAACCAAAATTTTATAAAGGAAATGAGGTATTAGCAAAAAAATCAAAGCAATAGAGAGAGAAAATAAAAAGATAATGTGAGTATGAGAGAGAAAATTGTCACAAAAATTGTCAAAAATGATTGTTAAAATATCATTTCTCTTTTTTAAAGTTGATTTTTACTCTACTAATTTTCTTGAGTAGTGCGTTAGAAACCAACATATCTTGGGGTTAGCAACAAAAATAATTCCCACAATATGACAAATCAATATTTAATTTATGATTAAAAGACATGTCTTACATTTTGTCAAAAAAAAAAAGGCATGTCTTACATTTTGTGTTTGATGGTGTGTTTCTAATAATATTACCTAATTGAGCGACGTTGTGAAAGCTTAATAGAAAATTAATCATCTATTGACTCAAATTTAGTTGAAGTGATTGGAGTCGTTAAATAACAATTGAAGTCTTTAAGGGAGGTTGATGACTTTTTAACATATGGGATGTGATACATCACCATTAAATTAAAAAAGTGAATTTGGGACTTGAAAATTGTTCTTCTCCCTTTAAAAATTGGTCATTTCCTTAATTCAGTGTGAGTTAACATATATTCGACATTTTTCAACGAAAGTTAATTCACACTGATATTTTTAAAATCGCTTTAATCACTTTTTAAGATAATTCAACCAATCTTAAAAATATAAGCGTAAGTTAACTTCCGTTAAAAAATGTCTAACATGAGACAACTCATACTGAATTAAGTGAATAAGTAATTTTAAAAGAGAAAAGAGCAATTTTCATAGAACTTAGGATAATATTGAGGACCATTTGTGACTTCAGTGGTCCAACAAGTTCATGGGGTGGGCCGGCAAGACTCGATTGGCAACTCGTCTATTTTGACCTCTTAGATTCTTTCAGTGGGTTGGGGAAGAAAATAAATAAATTAATAGAAAACTTAGATTTTTCTATACCTAATAATTGGTCAAAGATTACATCATAATGGATTTGAAATGACTAATTAGATAATGGATTTGAAATGACTAATTAGATTCGTCAACACCAAAATTAATATGATTTGTATATTTTTGTATTACACTAATACATATTTTAGTTATTTTAAATTTCTAATTCATTTGAATTAATAACGAAATATATATAATTATTATTATCTTAATAAAACTATATAATAAATATTTTAAAGAATTGATTCATCTTTATTTTAAACCAACGTGTGTGTTTTTTAAAGTGAAAATTAGAGGACAAAATTATCTGTTGATGATTATGACATCGCAATTATGTTAACACTCAAAATCACCTCATATCATTTATAGCATCCAAAGATATATATATTAAAATAAAAATAAGGAAAATATAGTTTGGATGATTATGCTAAAATCCGAGGAACCAATCATGTGACCGACAATCCAATGCCTCGTTAAAACTCTTACCAAAAATACATTTAAGGATAAAACATGATGAATTGAAAAAGAATGCAAGAACATAATAAAATGGTTGGCATAGCCTAATGAAATCTATAATAAGTAATCTAATTTCTTAGGACATTTAAGCCTCTTGTGACATTTAACCCTAAAGATACAATTTCATTAGCATAATGATTGCCTTCACAGTAAATATGAGTAACAAAGAAGTTCATGAATTTGATTATCTCATTGCTGTATCCAGGGACGGACCCACGTTGCCTCCAGTGTAGGCCTGGGCCCTCACTATATTTCAGTTTCTTGGCACCCTATCTACATGTAACTTTTGCAGTTTTATAAGATTATGAGTGTAATATTACAGGTCGTAGTACTAGGCTACTAGTATGCTAGTATATATGATATGATATGATGATCGCATGAAAAATTGAAAACATTATAAATATATAATAATGTATGCCCAATCAAAAAATATATAATAATATATGTAGGACATTTTAAAGTAATTTTCCCCTCTATTTCTTTGTTTTTGTTTTTTTTTTACTTTTAGAAAAAAGAATACCATAAATAATAATAATATGTTTAAAAAATTGTTTGTCTTCCGTGTTTACCCCCATTCCTTGGAGAATAAGACATTGATAATCTGGAGTTTATGATAAAGTTAAGTAAAATCTAGTCAAAAATATTCTTCATCGGAAATGAACTTGGGTTAACAATTATATAAGTTATAGTTAATATATTATTTGAAACACTTATTTTTTCTTATTTTTGGAAGAGAAAAAAAACTAAAAAAAATATTTCATATATGATATAATATATTATATCATATATAGACATGACCCTCACTATACAAAATTTCTGGGTCCGTCACTGGTTGTATCCAGCTATTTCTTAACTGCCAAGGACAATGAAGGAATTCTTAACTGCCAAGGACAATGGAGGAAGACTGATGTATTCGTATTTGCATTTTTTGTGTGCATGCATATTTAGTTGAATAAGATATAATTTCTTTATTTTGGTTTAGTTTTATGTAGTTAGGATAATTGCATTTGGTATTTTTGTTTTGTAGCAAAGGAGCACTTTAGTGCTGGAAAGTGGCTTGGATGATATGATTTAGAGTTTGAATCATAACTAATCTGGATGAAAACGAAAAGGCAGTAAGGTCCACGACTATAGGGTGTGTCACTTTGGCTTCTTAGTTAGTATAAATATGACCAAGAAATGCTCAGTTAGGGTTCAGAAATTGATACTTCGGAGGCTAGAATCAAACTTTTTTTCCTCTTCTCCTTCTCTATTTTTACGTATTGAATGTTCTTCCACTTATTTAATAGAATCTTGATATGTTTATGAGAACAAATTGATTGTTATTACCTTTTATTGATGTTGAACAGTTTTGGTTTTAAGGTGAAATTTATTCGGCTACAAGCAAATATGGTTGTTCATACCTTAGCGAGGGTCTCATGTTATTAAAGCTAGTCACCGTGTTTTTGAGATTAAAAAAATTGATAATGATATAGTTAAACTTGTTTACCTAGTTTCATTTAAAAAAAAAACCTTTGGTTCAATTTTTGTTGAGTTTTTATTCATGTGAATTTGTTGGCCACTTATTTACATGTCATAGATAATTTGGGAAGAATGGAGAGCTAATTTTTATTTATTGGATCCATAAGAATTAGAATTGAGATTTGAATCATGAAAGTAGGTTTGGTCTCTCGAGGAATGAATGATTAATCACAAATTTTAATGTGTTCAACTCAATTTCATTTACCATGTGTAATGATTCTACTCAATTGAAATGGAAATGCAAATATTCTATTGATTCATCCAAAGAAGCATTACAACTTGGTAATTACAATCTTGTTGATAGATAACAATAGGTAAATAAGAAAAACCAACAAGAAGAAGAAATGAACAAAGGGACCAGAGAAAATCAGAGAGAGAAAGAGAAGTTACATCACACATATTTTATGTCTTATTTTCTTGACCTTCTCCTATTTATAAGGATCCACATTCTTAATTCCTATATTATCCCTTTTCAACTCTTTTTGACTCATTACACCATGACTTTAGGAATTGGGCATATTAACTTCTACTAGATTAATTCATCTTAAACTAGGGTTCAACATTGGTAAAGAGGTAGTCAATTTTGAATCACAAAATAAACTATTATTGTGGTAAAACCCAATCCTAAAAGCTTTTTTATTATATAAGAGTTTTTCTAACATGTGCAAAATGAGGTGAGAAATTTATATCGAAAAAGTTTAAATTGTTTTGTAGGAGTATGACTCATATTTGCTAAATTAGTTATATGGTTATTATTATTATTTTTTGAAAGAAAATTATATGGTTATTATGTTTGAGAAGTTTGCTTGTTGAGATTCGAAGCTTCTTAAATATCTTTTCTTGACAAGATTTCAAGAAAGAATAGTCACTAGGACAAAGACAATCCATAACCAACAGCAGCAAAATCCGTGAAGGTAAAAATAGCATTGCAACTTGAGACAATGATAATGATGTTTGAAAGAGAACCAGCACTTATATTGGTGGACTTTCCCCAAGATGAATCAGAACTATTCATTGAAAATGCCAAACAGGACCTATCACAAAAATATCTTTCATGCTTTGATTGCAACTATTAACTTGTTTTTACATGTGACTAGATGATGGAATCGTCACGTTTACATGAATGAGATATATATAGAAGAACAAACATTGGTCCTTTTCGTTTAAGTTATAATGTATTACTTTGATATAACTTTTATAAAATAAGGAATTTTTTATGCCGGAGGAATTATTTTGGAATAACAAAAGGACTATTTTTATATTTTTTACAATGAGAAAAGAGGAGAAAAAACAAAGAGAAAAAGCAACCACTACACTCTTAAATAACCAATCCTTGAAGTATCAACTTTTAAGATGGTAGAGAGGTCTTGGGGGGATCCGTTCAAAGATGATAGTTGACATCACCAGCCGAACCCATCTTGGTTAGAAAATCAGCGCACTCGTTACTCTCTTAAAATATGACTCAATTGAACATTCCATTTCAATTTCAACAAATCTTAAATGGTAAGAATTTCAGCTGCATGACAATACAAAGGATTTACAGAGTTGGCAATAAGGTTGAGAGCTGCATTAGAATCAGAATAACATACCACATGAGCGATGTTCAAATTCCTAGCAAGTTGCAATCCTTTAAGAATAGCAACAATCTCTGCATAAGTATCATTCGAATTGGTGAGACCGCGGCTAAAACCCTAACCCAAGAGCCATTTCCTTTCCCAAGGATACCACCGATTCCAGCTTTACTAGAATCCACGAGGAAGCTCCCATCAACATTAAGCACAACACAATCCAAGGAGGAAGGATGACACACTACTTGTCGCACAACAAAATTCTCAGCAATACCAACTGGGAAGCGAGTCTCTAACAAATCTAACGAAAGGACTATTTTAATACAACATCAGTCAAATAAGAGATTATTTTGAAATTAAAAAATAAAAGAGGAAACACGTTGTATAATTTTGTAAAATAAGGAAATATTTCAAAACAAAAATAAGGACTAAATTAAAACCTAAAAATGAGTACTTATATATTTTTTTTTTGACAAAAATGAGTATTTATATTGTTTCTTCGAATTTCTGCTGCTACACCTAAATCTTCTGAAACTCTATTTTTTTTAGTACTCATTTTATCATCTAAAAGTAAACTTTCAGACAATCTTTGCCGTCTGAAAGAAAACTTGAATTAATCTAAATGCCGTCTGAAAGAAAACTTGAATTAATCTAAATGCTGTGACGAATACAGAGGTGTCAATAAAGACGTCCAAATTACCACTTCACTAGCCATTTCAATAACCCATCAACAGCCCAAACAAAAAACAAAAAAGGTGCCATCTATTCTTTTGCTAATTGCTTAATAGTCACCTCAAAATTGTTCATCTTGCTGAAAAAACCTGATAAGATTTTACACACAAAAATAATCAATTGAAAGTTATGATCCGATCAGGAGTGAAATTGAGATGCCGATGGAGCAATTATGTTTTTTTTTTTTTAATTATTATCAAATGCTATATATTTTATTAGAGCCGTAACATATATATTGTGTACATTTGTCAAAAAAAAAATATATATATTGTGTACAAGAATTTATGATCGTCAAATTATTTTTTTTATTATCAAACAACCAATATATTTATCTCTATTATTGTTTTCACTTTTCATTTGCTAAAATGTGATCGATTCAAAAAAAATAAAATAATTGCTAACATGTGATGTGTTTGATATCATTGTGGAATCTTAATTGTTCCAGCTATGTTGCAACTCATAATTAAATTTTTTGGCTGCTGTTGTTTCTGTCCCCAAACAACAATAATAGAAACCACACATCATTGCGATCTTTTTCTCATGTTTTAGTTTTTCTTCAGCTACCATCTTTGCGCCAACCCCACACAGTCGAAAGCTACATTCCATAATAGTGAACCCAACAAAGGAAAAAGAAAGTGGCAACAAAGAAGAATTCAAATATAGCATCACCACAAAAAGCAACGTTTCCTTCAAAAAAGTAAAAATAACTAGCAAAGTCAAATTCACTTTTGCATCTTATCATATGTTCAACCACTAAAAACTTCAAACAGGAACATTTACAATCTTTTTACTGAAATACTAGCAAGCTGAGGTACTGATTTCCTTGCAGTAATATGATTGTTCCAAAAATGATTTACAATGAAACTTACACATAACTTAATCCTGCCCAGGAATAGCCGGCACCAACTCCGAATGAAAGGAGAGGGTTGTGTTAGGTATCGACAGCCAACGAAAAATTGTGCCAAATTTCTATGACATAGACCAAAAACTTACACATAACCTACAAAATGAAAATTTTCGCACTTGAGGGCAAGTCGCAACAAGTGAGTAGAAGGTCTAACCATTTGTTTGAACCCCATATGATGTTTATAAGTTAACATTATTCTATTTATGTACCATACAAGTTAGCATTTTATCGTGCATAAAATGGCATGGGAACAACAATTTATGTGTAGCAACTTGCAAAGTTGATAATCATGCCATGCTTCCTAGTAACTTATAGAATAAAATGACGTTTCAACAACCATAAAACACTATTACTGGAAATGGCAAAGCACTAAAGTGTCACACTAATGTTACTTTATGACATCTGATATCTTTCTTTCCCTTTCCTAAATACTTACTCTCAAAGGCAAGAGAGATGCTGATAATCCAGTTTCTTTGTAATGCTATTTTGAAGACACTGTTATGAATTGAAATTCATTTGGACCCATCACTTTGAAAATTGATCTCAGTATATATGAAATGGAACCCACATAGATTTTTCACTTGATAATAGCAATCATTAGAAAAGGAAATATAAAAAAAAAAAAGTGTTGGTAATTTTTCCGATGACAATAAACACTCGAGAACTGACAAACAGAAAAACCATATTAGGATTATTCATGGAATGAGAAAGGAGCAGCTAACTTTAACATTCTACCCTACATATGAGTAATTTTTTAGGTTCTTGCTTCCCCTCCAAGCAAGTATAATCAAGACTATTTATGAATTTGCTTCAAAATTACCAACACTTTGGGGGATTTACCAACACTTTTGCTCCCCATTATGGCAATGAACATCAAGAAAACTGTCACATGCTTTCAAGTGAAAACCAATCTGACATACATAGAACAATAAAATTCTCTTCATGGTAAAAACAAACAAGAGATGACAGAAACCAGTTATCAATTTCCATATCTATTCAAGGGATGTAAAAGACGAGACCTGTGCAGAAAATATAGTTGATTTAAATAAATGCTTTGATTTTCAATTCCAACTTTTACATGGAAAGAAATTTGAAACACACTAATCTTTTCTAATCTCTATTGTCTACGGTAAAAAGGTAAAAAGAGAGTAGGGGAAGAGAAATCTTCGGATTTTGAAGAAGAAACATGTAAAAGGATACAATGAAAACAATGAAGTTACAGAACAAGTATAGAAATTTTTTCACCTATTAGGACATTAAAACCATTGATGAACAAGAATTCCCCTTTGTCTAAGAGAATTGAAGAGCTCCAAGCATTGATCATAAGTTTTCTCATACTTCGAACTCCTCTGCCCAGGACAACATCTCTGCCACCTATTGTAATGACATTCAAGAAAAATCTCATCTATCAAACAAATCGCCCCGGTTTCAAACAACTTCGGAATAAGATCAAACTCAGTACCCTCGACATCCATTTTCATCACAACAAAATCATTCTTCGATACCGTCTTCTTCAACCAATTCGCAAAATCAAACCCTTTTATCTTCTCAACCTCCCCATCAAACCCCTTCCCTATCGACCGCAAAGGTTGAATCCTACCCATCCCTCTTCCTTTAACCTCAACATGCTCCCCCGGATCACGATGAATCTCAAACGCTAAAGTCTCATTCTTCACCCAAGCAGCATAAGGAACCAAAGTAAGCCCTTTCTTCAACCCATACTCCTTATGAAAATGCTTATCGGCCTCAATCGCATACACATGAAATGTCTTATTCTGCTTAGGATATTGTTTCCTAAACCAAGAACCTATACTAGAACCATAGCTTCTAGCTCCAACATCAACATATAAATACCTATTCTTGAAACTTATATCAACCATTGAAGAAAGATACTTTATATTCATCAAATTCCTTTTCAATGTAATCCAAGGCTTCAATGGTTCCTTTTCAATCAAAGGTTCAGCAATTCTAACCAAATCTTTCTTATACCCCGGAACATAACAATTTCCATTCGAATTCGAATAATAATCACTATCAAATTTTTCATAATCAACACACTCATTCTTCAAAACAGTTTCATGTATATAAGGCATTGAAGAATCAAACCCTTCTAACACATGCAATTTCACTACTTTGAAACAATGAAACAAATCAAGAAATGAATTGAAACTATACGTATCTTTACGGTTTGTGAAATGAAAAACCGCGAATCCACCGTGTTTCATCGTCCGAGCAATCTCCGCGGCAAACACCGCCGGCTTCGCCGGCTTCGCAAACGAGCCTTCACCGGAGAATACAAAATCAAACTCACCGTCACCAAACGGAATCCGTTCACCACTTCCCGATTTCACCAGCGGTTTCACCGATTTCCTCGCGATTCCAACGGCATTTTTTACTCCGATTTCTCGTAAAGCAAAAACATCACGTCCGGTAACGGTTTCAACACAAAGCGACTTCGACTCCGTCGTCAAGTAACCTCCGCCGATCAAGTCACGAAAAACAGAAGAGTAGAAAGCCACAGCCGGCGACGACGTATTTGCGCCGCCGGAAGATGATTCACCGGAGAGAGGTTCATTACCGGAGATAGCGAGACTGATTGTTTCCGGCAACGAGAAGAAGCAGAAATCGGCGACATTGCAAGACTCGCCGGCGATGGAGATGACGTAAGCAAAACGAACGGCGATGACGAAAACGCCGGTGAGAAGTAACCGTATCAGAAGATTCTGGAAAGAGCTGGGCTTCGGTAAGGTCTGTTCCATGGTAGCCACCGTGCACTTCTTTTTCATATATAACAAAAATAAAATAAAATGAAAATAATTTGAATATTTTTTTTATCGAGAGCAGAATCTTGATGAAGTATGGTTAGCTCCAATTAAGGGTTTTGGTTCAGTGGCAGAGATTGGGAAATAGAGAAGAAAGTGAGGGGTAAAACGGGAATAATACATGTTTTGGTTTGTTTTCTGAGTCCGTGACTCGGTGATGGTGGTGTTTAGTTTAGAGGTAGGAGAATAATAAAAGGGATTGGTGAGTGGTGACCGGTTACCGGAAGGAGCGGTGGTGAATAGCGAAAGTGGAAAGTGAAAAGCGAAGCGGATTGTGATGCGTGGATGAAGGAGTCTAATCTCTTTCTTATTCTATAGTGGACAAAGTTTCCTAATTTACGAGGTTCAATCTCTTGCATCCAAAAAAACATATCACTACTATATATTGATCTAAATTAAATAATAAATAACTTTTTACTATTATAATGTTAAATTAATTAAGTAACTATTATTTAGGAAAGGACTTATAATAGTAACTAATTGCATAATACATGCACTTCTAATCCATTATATAAACCACTATTTACACTTGAATAAAAGGCAAGTAGGCAATAAGCTACGCCACTGGACCTTTTTAGATGGCAAAATCAATCATGGTGAACACAACATTCATGGATCTAGGAGACATGACATTGTTATGCATGACCTTTTGAACTCTATATAGAAGGTCAACAGCCTCTGGTGCTAGAAAACTGAAAGTGTAAAAAACAAATGGTATAAAAGCATGTTGGTTGTTAGAACGCTTTCTCATGTTTGACCACTTTGCTTGACGCGCGCAGCTTTTAGGGTTGCATGTCCTACGGTAAAATGTCCGACACCTAATCCCACAAGTAGTGAAACCCCAGTCAAGTCTACACAAGCATGTTTTCCACCTACCCATCCGTACACCATACCATCTGCAGGCCTGAGTGTTGATCTTCTATCTAGTGGGTCAGTCAGGAAGTTCACAGGCGCCTTCTTCTTCACTGATATTCCTGCACGTCTGATTATATCAAAAAATACATCCCTAACAAAGTCATGTTTGTACTTAAAGCCAAGAAGCTCCTTACAATGAACGACATGCTCCCCAAAAGTATCTAGGCACACCTTACAACAAACAGGGCACCCTCATCAATAGGAAAAAGTGGAATCATAAGGCGATATCTAAGGATAGTACGATACTCGACTGGTGACATATGCTGACCTAACCGATCAATCAGGATAGCTAGAAGAAAATCTTGAGCATGTGCTGCTTGCAAACATCTAAAAATTGCCTTCTGTCTCGTGGTCATGTCAAACTTAACTTCCATATCCTGAACACTTTTACTAAAAAGAGCACTCGCCAAAACATGTTATGCTTTAGGAGGGACGATGTCTTTGCTAGTAAAATTGCTAACATCGAAATCTGGAATCGTACCACGAAGACCATCCAAAACATTATCAAAATCCGAGTCCATGCCACATAACTCACTGTCTTTCAAAATATGATCTTGTAGCCCCAAGACTGTGCCCTAGAAGCCACAAAAGCGTACGGGGAAGTCTCTAATGTTGAGTACATCTAATGAAAATATTAAAGCCAACTAAAGATGTGATTGCTAAAGTATGAATGACATCATTGTTTCTTCTTCGATTAAACTCAATAAGACCATTTTCAAAATAAGAAATATAATTACGCTTACAATGAAACAAAGCATAACCAAATTATGTGATAACATCTCCTCCATTATTAAAGTGGTTAACAATTTTTTTTAATCAAGAACAAAATCAACGTAATCAAGATGTAAGCCATGGAACTATCGGAGAGCATGAAATACGTCTAGAGTTTCCCCTAAATCCATATTAGAACGGGTGACAGCCACATGGTCTTGGCAAGAACAAATGTACTTTCATCGTCTCTAATAAAGATAATATTTCCAATACGATTTTGTTGCCAATGCACATTGTTTGATCTTATTGTTGTACTTCTGGTATTCACGGCTTCAACAACTGCATTCGTTGTAGGCGCATGACTCATTCTAAAATATGTTTGGTCGTTTTGACTACATCTTGTCGTAACTTTGAGTTTCTATGCTTCCAAATGCTCCACATGATAACAACTACATGATTTGCATTAAACTATGATAGGTGTTGGAGTAGTGAAAAAATTGGAGTAACTACATTTTTTTTATCCCATCACCGTCATCTTTCTATCATTTCACAAACAACTAACATATACCACATTAAATATATAACCAGTATTCAAAAATAATATGTGCAAGATGTTCATGGTTAGCATTATAACTCACAATTAGATGAGCATTGTATATCTTTAGATTGGAGTCGTGCTCTTCCTGGGAGACACCTGTGAGACTTACGCCAAATAAGATTCTTGAAATTCAAAGAAACTCTCAACCTCAAAATCTCAAACCAGTATCCAAGTCTTCGAAAGTAGAGGTCTCGATAAGTTCTTCAACACAAAGTATATAGGAATTTTTTATTGAATAATGCCCATTCATTTTACCCTTCCAGATTAACTTATCATCCATTTCAGCCTCTATTCCATCATCAAACACATAATTCACAACATTGTGGTGTTAATCGGACTATTAACCATTACAATTCTAAGATGAAAAACACTTGGAGTAGTGATTGAGATACAACCACCACTAGACAAACCAATGTTCCTTAAAGACAGGAATATTATCACCTAAACATATGCACCCACCATCTAGATCCCACCTGAACAATAAATTTAGCACCGAAAATGCTTCGCCACCCGTAACATTGGTTGTGTCCCAAGGATGATGCCAAAAAGTTAATGTGAGGATAGTATTTGGTTTTGAAAAACCGAGAGACCAGAGTATCAAGATTGGTCTAAAATTTCCCCCTTTGTATTCTAATTGTTGTGAAATCAACCTTAATCGAATCACACCAATGAAATAAAACAAAGATGTGTGGAGCAAAAGATAGTGGTAATCCTAGGTCTAAGTGTCTTCAAGCAATACCACACACAAAGAGCTAATACAATGACACAAAACACAGCCCAAGCACAAAGATAAGCAAGCTTAAAGGAAATAAACAAACACACACAAGATGGTAACCCAGTTCGGTCCAATATGAT
>Ga0228710_1009190_pt1 | contig 13838 bp, 4 predicted proteins | sample MedpolnodulmetaG_FD_177995 | JGI IMG/M metagenome (GOLD analysis project Ga0228710, IMG submission 177995) | Root nodule microbial communities from Medicago polymorpha collected in Santa Monica, California, United States - pink nodules | ecosystem: Host-associated > Plants > Roots > Nodule...
CCGAAGTTCATCATTTTCACTTTTTGGTAGGCCTCCTTGATGGATGGCTCTTTTGCTTATGTAAATATTCAGTCAATGTATCTGCAGCTATATGGAGTCTAGAAATGTCTCATTTTGAGTTGTACAAATATGTAAAAATGTCTTTTTGAGTTTCTGGTTGATGGAACAGGTTTATGGACATGATTCTTATCATTGGAAACGTTAAACATACAGTGGATACTCTGTCCAAATTTCTGTAAATATTATTTCGATGAAAATGGTTATGTGTAAATTATTCATTCATCACTTGTCGAGTTTGGTTGTTAGGCTTGCCGGACTAAAATGTATAAGTCTGTGCGCCGGTCACGATTTTTGTTCTTGGGTCGTGACATTCTCTGGCCACTATGATCTAAAGGTAGGCCTTGAAGATCGTCTCGGAAACAACTTTATGGAGAGAATCAGGAAGGAATGGTTCATTGAGTTGAAGACTAAGTCAGGCATAGCTCATCACTTTAGGCCATACATATAGCTCATCACAACCCAAGGTAGTTTCTTTATTTTGAAGGGTCTGTTTGTTTTCTCATTGTATTTTTTTCTGTTCATGTTTCCAATGTTGTCAATCGCGAATTGTAGAAAATAGTAGTCAGTTCAATTGCTGCTTAACAAAGGTGTTGTTCTCCTGTTACTATAGTCGTTATTTGACAATATTTTGTACTAAATAGTACATCATGGTTCAATACCATTTTCTTTGAACTCTGCTGCGTTAGAGCACTGCTTATAACTGTATTTAACAACAATATGTTCTGAAAATTGTTTGTGTTTTCTGGTTTGATGAGGTTGAAAAGGTACTGAAAGCAAAGAAGATGAAGGCACAAAGTAAGAGAGTGGAAATGATGCCCTGGGAAAAGGAAAGTCCAGCTTGTGAGAGTGAAGGGATGTTGGACACATGAAAGATGTATCAGATTTGGTTCTTTTACATATTTATCGTAATAGTGTAAGTTGGATCGGCTGATAGCAGAGGGAGTGAGTCTAAGTTGTTTGCGGCATGCTGTTTTTTGTGTAACTTCTTTCACGGGGGCTGTGCTGTTTTTTTTTTCTTTTTTCTGCAAAATTCTGTAGGTTTTTTTTCCTAAACTTAACAAAATTTGATTTATCTCTATTATTTATTGATGACAGTAGAGGAAGAGGCAAAGGTAGAGTAAGGGTTTCCTCTCATTCGCCTTCAACTTCACCTTCCATCTCCATTGATGTGTATCATCGGAAGAAGCTAAAATTGAGGCACTGACATTACAACTTCGAGAAAAGAATATTGAATAAGAAAAAAATGAAGCATAAAATGGATGAAAAGGATATGACCAAGAAAGAATGAAGCAAAATATGGTAGAATGGGATAGAATGTTTAAGTGTCATGCTACAAAGTAGTTTTAGAATCTCCTCCCATGAAAGTATAAGAGGGAGTGATAATGCTAATGAGGAGATGGGTGAAGATGATGAGTGCCCTTTGCATTGATTTTTTTTTTCTTTTCCACATTTTGGTTAACTCTAATTTTATCGTGGTCAATAACAAATTTATGTTTCGGTGTTATTTTCACATTTTTGTGAATTGATGTTACAATTGTTGTCACTAAGTGTAGAAACTACTTTTTTTTAGGTATTAAATAAAAATATGCAAATTGTATTAATAGTTTTTTTTTTTTAATGGAATGCTATAAGTATTTTCCTTAAAAAAGAAAAACAATTTTTTTTTAGGTCTTGGATGAAGTGGTAATCCACTGAAATTAAACTCTCACACAACTGTGAGGTCTCGGGTTCGTACCCGGGTCACGACGTCCAGCCTTGCAATTTCGACATTTGCCAGTTGAGCTAGGACTTCTAGACAGAAAAACAATTATTTTATAACAATATATAATGTAATCAATTGGACCTTTATATGCTACTGTATATAATATATAATATAATAACCATGAATTGAATGTTGATTAAATTATCATATAAAATTTGAATGTTGACTAAATTAACAATAAAAATGACTAAACAAGCAGACACACCGTAAATGTTAGCATTTGCAATATTTGTTTCAAAAAAAAAAGCATTTGCAATATTTGTATATTATTAGAATTGCGTAGTGGCAAGGTATAGGTAGTGTTTATGTGAGGAAAATGTTACATGTCCGAGTTCGATAAAAGCCTAATTTCATACTTTTTTCTTCTTTTGGTATAAGTCAATGCGATAAACTATCATTTTAAAAACATAGTCAACATGAAGGAACATTCATTTGACGATCAAGACCGACCTAACCGACTAACGGTCAGTTGGATATGATCTAAATAAATAGTAAAAGTAATATAAAATTATTAAAACTAATGGTGACCTGCAGCTGCAGGTTTTTTCTCCTCTCCCACCGTGAGAGACATGAAATGCTCTCCCACGCTAGAAGCCGCCCAAAAGGAAATATGAAGGTAAGTAGTACTTTTTTTTTTCCTTCCTTTTTCTAATATACTACTTTTTTAAGTTAAATATTTGTTATAAATTAATCTTTTATTATTATCATTATAAATGATAAATATTAGTAATTAACTTTCAAATTGATTTTGCTATTTTGTCGGAGTTATATCAAATTAGTCATTTTAGTTTTTTACTATGAATTGATCCTTTAAATAAAAAAATTATTTACATTTGTTACTTTCCTTTAGCCAATTATGGTAAATTTTGATTTTGGATAATTTAACATTAAGATGTCATGTCTAAAAAGGGTTTATATCACAAAACATGATTATTTATCTACTAGACTCTTGACCCGTGCTATCACGCGGGTCCTACCGATAAGAAGTTAAACGAATAAGTCACAACAATGTAAACATGTATAGTTAATAGTAGTTTATGCCAAAAGGATTGATGCGTTTATGCCCAAGCTCAACTGATGTTCTTGCAATTTTGGTGTGTTTGTTTGGTGGTTCCATTTTAGAAACTCATCATCAACCTGATTTGCTCAATTGTTTTCACATCTACTGACTGAAAACTAAATTAATAATCAATTTGTGTGTTCATCAGGTGCAAGATGTTGTATCGAGAAAATCTCTACAGTTAATATCACTATTAGTGGTGTATGAGACTTGAAAGCTAAACTAAAACTTAAGACTATAGAGATGCATGATATCTGCCAAAAAAAAACTATTTCAATTTCCTCTATATCATAAATGTTGGTGCACATGACATACTAAAAAATGGGTTGTTGTGAGTTTTGAAAGATAGACTAAAACTTAAGACTATAGAGATACATGATTTCTACCATAAATCAAAACTATTTCAATTCCCCGATATCATAAATGTTGGTGCGCCATCCATGCCTAAAAATGGGCTGTTATGAGATTTGAAAGCTAAACTAAAACTTAATACTATAGAGATGCATGATTTCGGCCATAAATTAAAACAGACTTTCAATTCCCTCTAAGTCATAAATGTTGGTGCGCCTGACATGCCTAAAAATGGACTGCGAATGATGATCGAGTAAACACATAAAAGCCAAGTCAACCTGTATTCATTTAAGGAAGACTAACCAATAATATCATTTAATTATCCTTTGTTTGCTTTTAAGAGCGTTTAATCGTATCAAAACATATATGATTAAAGAATTAAATGATATTATAAGCAATTTAATACTCATGCCATTAGCTTGGTATATTCACTTGCACGGTTTTGAATATAACTACCTATATGTTATTATTTTTTGGCTTAAATATGTCTATAGTCCCTGCAAATAGGGCTCGTTTGAATTTTAGTCCCTGTATTTACTGATCCTTCCAAAATGTCCCTGCAATTACTAATCATTTGAGTTTTGGTCCTAATCTCATTTGATTACTTATGTGGCACATAATTACTGACGTGGCAAAGACGTGTTAGACTCTGACTGGAAAAGGACTTGGATGACTCAGCAAATTGTACCAGAAATGGCCTTTTTGCCCTTAATGAAAGTAGACAAAGGTGAAATAACTATTATACCCCTTCCTTCTTCTTCCTTCTCTCTTCCACCACCACCAACACCAATCTCTTCCATCACCACCACCATCGTGAACCCAACAACAACAAATTTAAGCCAAAATATACAAAACTTTTCTTCATTATATTCACCAGAATCAATTCAACCCCATAAAAAACCCACCATCCACTCTCTTGCTCTCATATTTTCAATTTCATTTTTAATTTCCAAATCCATTTTCGCATCATTACCAGTTTCGTTTATTATGCCAATTTTTTGTTCGATCCGTCATCAATGTCGTTGTTGGTCATCAGTGGCGGCGACACCGTCAAACTTTTGGACGTATCTGAGAAACTTTTTGTCTCTTCCTCCGTCAAACCCGACGGCCCTTGGCTTCACTCGTACTGCTGGGTTTCAAGTGGAATCACAGAAGTGAGTTCATTTCCCTCTATTTTGATTTCTAGGGTTTACATTTTCCCCAATTTGTGAAATTCAGGTATTGATGAATTTGTTTGATTTTGGTGTGATTTGTGTCTTTGAACAAATTTTGGTTGTTGAATTTGATTGGTACAGGGATTTCGATTTTGGTGTGAATTTCCCCAATCCCATTGCATTTATTCAAGCACGAACTGGTATAGGGAAGATGGATTTGGTGACTTGATAATGTCAAATTCCTTGTGATATAGGGACTATTCATGTTGCTAGTATTTGGTGATATTGATGTTCATGATGATCCGATGGTGACTATTGAATCTGGGTTTTGAAGGAAGAAGAAGAAGAAGACGATAGGGGTATTATGGTGATTTTCGCATTTGTCTGGTCTTAATAAGGGAAAAAGGGTCATTTTCGTTGGTTTTTGCTGAGCCATCACTGTCCTAACCCAGTCAGCGTGTGCCACGTCATTGCCACATATCTAATCACATGCCACATCAGTAATCAAATGTGTTTAGGACTAAAACTCAAATGATTAATAATTGCTGGGAGGTTTTGGAAGGATTAGTAAGTACAGGTACGAAAATTCAAACGAGCCCTATTTGCAGGGACTATAGACATATTTAAGCCTTATTTTTTTAAGAACGTGCAACACTTATTTTTTTATTTTTTTCAATACGATTTTGACAAAAAATTAAATGCAGTTCGGTAGCACCGGTAGTGTCAATGACACGCATGCGATAGGATTATTATATTTGGCAACGCAACAGCAGAAATTGAAATTCAGGTGAATATCGAGAAAAAAAAGGATAACATCTTGAAATATATTTAAAAAATTCTTATATAATGGTTGACCATTCTTATAATTTTTTAAAAAAATCCGTAGGCATGAACTTCTAAGGCAAAAAAAAATGTAGAATGATAAGTTGCATTACTGTTTTAAAAATATTATGACTTTTGTTAGTGCGGTTGTATTGTCGCTATATTAATGACACCATGCTATGAAGCTTAATTAGAAATTTCTGCAGGCATATCCTTGACATTATTTTTTGGCTCCATGAAGCTTAATTGAAAGGACTAATTTGTTATAAGCATCAAACTTAAAAGACCATGTGAATTATGTAACACCCTAATTTTCGACGGTAATTTTATATAATAATAATTATGGTTTTAACGAAAAAAGATGTCACACGCATTCATTCATTTTTCACATAATAAAATAATAGAGAGTCACATAAAACAACCGAAGATACTTCATAGAAATTTCATAAATATTAATATGTGGTCTTTAACCTCATTTGGGAAAAATAGCATAAAACATCATAGTGTTTAAACTTCATAATTTAGAGACATTCAACGTTTAACCACAACCCAGTGTTACAGATCAGAGCACATATTTATTCGACTACTTAATATCACAAATAACAGCTACATGAGTATATCATTGTCGGCACCTTCTAAGCATCCCGCAAGGCTAAAACTCCTCCCTGAATATATGTACCCTAAAGGTACAGACACCAAAATGCACAAACAACAGCAAAGGAGTGAGAATTCACATCATATCATATATTGAGATACATGAATAATAAAGTAGATAATCATATCATCATCGGTCCTTCATCACATTATCATCAATCATTCATCATATCATCGTTAGTCATTCATCATATCATCATCATAATATCCATACAATTTATTTCATAAACATCATTAACACATACATCAGATGCACACCTTTAATACACACACACACACACACCATATTCACATCATTATCACATATCACAGTTCACCTACACATGACCAATATGCAGCATACTTCATTCCTAGACCTACATGCATGCCGGTACCGGATCCTATCGTTATATCGATGTAGTTCAGAGATGTGTTACTGAAACATACATTTCGTCATTCGTCATTATTGATGACATGTCATCTTATGTTATTCTTAGCATATTTTCAATCATTTTCAATAGGTTTTAGCAGCAAAAAGGAGGAGTATTAGAACGATTGCTTATGATTTCGGGACTTTTGTAGTGCTTTCTATATTTGAGTCTGTAATTCTAGTTTTCCCTAAACATAGCAATTTTAGGGGGTTTTTGAAGTAATTCATGAAAAAATGATGCAACTTGGTAAATCAAGAACATTCGAAGATTTTTGAATACTTAGGAAGACCAAGAATGAATATTCAAGAGGCTTCAAGAGACTGACAGGAGGGAGGAATTATGTTTCAAAGTTCCGAGGCAAGTTATTTGAAGACGAAGACCAAAAACGATGGAAAATTGGAGAAACTGGGCCCGGGAAAGAGTGTCATACACCTAGCACATTTACCATGTGCCTAGGGCATGATTCTTACAAACCATACGCCTAGCACATGGCCATGCGCCTAGGGCATTTCCAAGCACCTAGGGCACGATTTTTGATGCACTCACATGCGCTAGGCACATGGCCATGCGCCCCGTGCATCTGAAAAGCGCGGAGTGCAAGCGTCTTTTTCTGCTTTTTTGTGGGTAAAGCCCGCACTTTTAGCCTGTGTTTGGATTCACGGGTGGAGCATAAATTGCGCATCCCCAAGCATTTTTCACTGTGATTTAAAGAAGCTCCAAAAGCAAGCTTCTCCTCCAACGTGGTTTGTTGCCGGTGAAGTGATAAATCCACCACTAAAACAAACATGTTATTAGTTTCATTGTTAAAACCGAATGAAAATGAAATTGATACATAAATTCTTATTATTACTACACCTTGTTTAAGAATATCCGGTAAAAAGTTATCAACTAATCATAGCTTAGTAGGAATATAGCTTTCTTAGCATTTCATAAGGATTCTTGATTTAAATGTCTTTACATAAAGATTTAGTGGCAGTGAGATAATTATAAGTTAAGAGAAATCCAATCAAGCTTCAAAATCTTTTTCCTTAACATTTTATTTTCTAATCAAATTTTTATTATTTAAATTCCATAAGGACCGACCGAAGTCATTTTGGGATATTCAGTTTCTTTTTCAAGAAGGGCAGATTCAGAAGAGCAATATGTTTCATGTGGCAAAGGGATAATGCTTTACATATTAGGATATCTGCTAGTGCTATAATTTGAATAAGATAAAAAATTCAAATTGTTTAAAATCTCTAGAAGAAACAATCATTTAAAACGTTTCAATATATTCGCATGAAACTCCTGTGAATCTATTATCATATTCATTCATAAAACACATTTGAAATCTCTTGTTTGTTGATAAAAAAATAAAAGAAAATCATAATCATAAGCCTTTATCCCTATAATTAAGCAACATTTTCAGTAACAAACAAGAATTTTCAAAATTGAATCCATGAAAGACCAGTATCATTTCTTTCTTTTTCAGAGCAAATACATTTCCAAAATTGATTTATCTCTCTTCTTAGGTTCTGTTTAGATCAGTTTATATGATTTTATCTATTGGCATATGAACTTATGAAACCATTTGTTAGAGCTTATGAAAACAGTCTATGACTTGGCCACGAACTGTTTTCAGCTTATTTTCGTAAGCTCTTTAGGATAGCTTATATAAAAACAATTCATCTTTATTCCATCTTTTGTCATTGACATAGCTTATACATAAACACTTATAGGATAAGATCTTATACTATAAGTGCTTAATTAAGTTGTTTATATTCAAATATAGCCTTATATAAAGAAAGATATACATATATTACAAAGAGATTGCATAATTTAAAACAGAAAATAATAACCTTTTCTGAACTCTTGATTCAGTCAAGTATCCATATAGCTAGGAAAGTTTAATTGCATAATCTAATCATGTATTCGATGCATTGGCTAACAATGTTAAAAGTAACCTCATTTAATCTATGCATCTAGAAAATTAAATGAGGTTAACGACGTTTCTTAATCTATGTAAAAGTAGTTTGTTCTTGTTTATAATTGAATTCAAAGGGATTAGTTTAATCATTTAAGGGTTGAATATGTTTTTGGTCCCTATATTTTGTGCGATTTTGAGAATAGTCCCTACATTTCAATAAATGTTTTTAAAATCCCTATATTTTTCCTCCATTACCGAAATTATTATCTGTGTCTTTTTGTCAGTGTTAGAGTCGCGTAAGATGTCTGTATTGAGGTTTCATAGCTTGAAGGTAATAAAAGAAACAAGCAACTCCTAACACACAGATACTTTGTTTTCAGATTCTGTAATTTGGTATCATTTTCAGAGACGGAAAGCACAAAAGCTCAAGAAAGGACCTTTGACATTGAAACATTCAAACGTTAAAGCATAAAACAGAACAAGTGCATAGCAGAAAAACTTGATGCCATTAAAACACCATAAACCTTTACAAACAAGACCTGCTTCACCATTGCCTTCTCTCCTTAGAATGGTAAAGGAAACAAGAATTATGTGTATTTTATCAAGCCAAGAATGGTTTTGTGTTACATTTGGAAGCATATAAAATGCACTCCATTCTTTGTAAAAATCATTGTAAAAGTCTCTGATTGTAATAATCCAGTGTTATAGTCTAGCTGGTCCTTGATAGAACGAAGAACTGTTGCACATAGATGTGTTGGTACACATTCTATGAAGAAAAGATGGAGCCACCTGAGAATTTGTATAGCAGTGAACAAAGTGACATTGTCAAAATTCCCCAAACTAATTTCTCGAGTTGGATGCCATTGAATTCACCGAAATTCCATCTGACAACAAAGTGACATATCAATCAATTTTTTATCACTTAACATTTAAAATAGAAATAAAATGAAAATCACAGTAAAAGCCCAAATGACATCCTCAAGTCTCATGTTTTCTGGGCAGACACAAAAAAGAAAAGCAGATAATTAACGTTAAATAGACTAAAAAAGACGGGACACATAGTCATGAGAATAGCAAAGAGGAATTGTGCTTGTAAATTTGTTGCAGAAAACTTTGAAACATAGTTTCATAAGACCTTTACAAAAGTAAGTCAAATATGTTCCATTATAGTGCTTGAATACAAACCATTGTAATAGATGAAATTCACAGTGTCAGCCTCGTCCCTTGTCTGCGTCAAGATCATGAGGCTCTGTGTTGAATCCAAATCAGCTTTGGATGAAATAAACAAAGACCGGAATTTTCTTTGTTGCAAACGTGCATGCCTTGCTATCTCTTTATTGCAGCAAGAACAATAAAAATGCAGCACGCTGCATGTATCTGCTCTATGCAAGATTGGGTTAGAAGCAATTAAATTAAATAATATTAAAGAAAATTAAAGCTCTTGTATATAATTTCTGTCAAGACCATTTTGTTACACATGCACATAAAATGTAGCAGCATGTAGTTTAAGTACTTGTGTAACATAGAGACTGATTAAAACTGAAACAAGATTTATATTACTGAATAGAGATGATTACAACAACACAATTAGAGAACAATAGGGCGAAGAAAAAGATTTAGGAGGAATGTGACATTTTAGATTGGCTTCCCTACCAATGTGAACATGGCACGTTGCCCATAAGTATGTTAGAATAGCAAACCCGTTCAAAAATCAATAGATTAAAGAAACAGTACATAATGAACACACGATGTTTGGTAACGAAGTTCGGCCAATATCGCCTACGTCTCCGACTGCAGAGCAGCTGCAGTTCCTTTTTATTATGAGTGAAATGTTAAGGTTTACAATGCACAACTTGTATATAAACACTATTGTCCAGATTACAACATCACCATCACACAACAAACTATGATACCCTCTTTGAACTTTGAATTTTTCTTTATCATCATCTACTGATCTTTCCTTCAATTCTTATCACTTTGAGAACTTAGACAAGTGTTCAATTTGTTCTTTTTTCATTGCGAGAGATTTGAAATTGAAACCTTATTGTCGACAACTTGAAGCAAAAATGGCATCTTTCCATAAGCTTCACAGTATCCTATTACTTCATCCAAACCTACAACATATGGTAGCAACATTTTCGTTCATAGGCTTTCTTTAAAGTGTAACCAGAAGGATTTTTCTAGTAATTATCTCATCTCATCAGCGGATGTATCCATGAATTGATAAATCGAGCATTTATAAATGGAAAAATTTATATAATAAAGATGTAGTCCAATCAAAATGTACATTCAATGCATTAAGTTCCAACCATACAAAGATCCATATGAATTTTTTAAAACTGTGCAGCAATTAGCCAAGTCTCCAAGAGTTAAATGATTGAAACTTACCTCATGATAATTACAGGCATTCATGAAAAGGTATTGGATTTACCGTAAACGTCCGGGAGGTTAGCAAACAGAAGAAGCTCTTGCAGTTACTTTGTTCTTCAGCTGCAATCTCTCCTTGCCACTGATGATGAATTGGTTGGGAGTGTCTCACCAGCTGAATCAGCATCTACCAATCTGAAGAGAACACAGTCCACATGGGTCAGAGAACTTTTGTAGAGTGGCTGGCAGTCTATTTTTCACCATACATCAACAAATGAAAGTGTGTCGAGAAATTTCTATTCGACTATATCTACAAAGCAAAAGATATGGACTGGTTTTCAAAAGACATCTGATGGAAATTGGTTTTAATTGCTAAGAATTGAATCCGAGATACAATTTTTATTACTGAATATAGGCCAATTACAATAACAAAATTAGAGAAAAGTAATGAGAAGAAAAGGATTTCAGTGGATTGTGACAGTCTACGCTAGTTTCCCTGTCAAAATTTGAGAGTATAGCACAAGTTGGCTTACTTCTTAAGCATCTCGTAATTAATACCGAATACAACATAGCCAGTTCAAAGTATCAATAAGAAAAACAGATGATTTATGTTAAAATATGACAAATAATCATGTGACAGAGGAAAGGTGATTATTAAGGAATTGTTTTATAAGCCTCTCGTATTGCTAAAAAGACCCTCAGATTTAACGGATCTTAACTCCGGATTGCACAAAATCTATTGAGAGTGATGACCCGATCTCTGTTTTTTGGATCAGAGTGTAACTCCTGATTGGCTTACTTTAGAGGTTGAGCAATCTAGGGGGCCAATAGAGCAAAATCACCATTAATAAGTAGAAAGTAACATTAATTTTAAAACAAAATTTTACAAATATTATGTGATGGAGTAGTAGTTAACAAAAGACAAACAGAAATTAAACTATTTGAAGGAATTTGTGTGCCAAGCAGTAAGTTACCTGAAGAGGGAGAAGCAGTCTCGATATTAAAAGCCTTTCATGTAAAGATTTTGAGCCAGTGATATAATTATATGTAATCTTAATTATGTTTGAATTTAAACATAGGGAAAAGATGATGTGATGCAATTTATATTACCAAAAGAGAGTGTCAAAGTATGCAGAAATGAAAGATTCACAAACATATGACACCATCCAACATGAAATCTAATAGAAATGAGAGAAAATTGAGAGAATTGTAAAATCAATTTTTCATATATTCATGAAATGAAATTCTGCTCCGAATAATATGATTGCGATGGTTAATATATGAGCTTATCCTACACTCTTATTGGAGTTAACATACACTCCCTAAACTAACTCCGACACAGTTTTATAACTGTCAGTGACTAACAAACTGTTGTGTTTTATTGAATTTCACTAAATTGGCAAGTCAACTTCTAATGAAGAAAAGACGGAGCCACCTGAGAATTTGTATAGCAGTGAACATGTAGACTGTTATCCAAACATCATCGAAGCTCCCGTCCACCATGAGAACAGAGGTATTTTCTCGAGTTGGATGCCACTGAATCCAGCAAAATTCCCTTTGACAAAAAAGTGACATGTCAATCAATTTTTGATCACTTCTTAACACTACAAAATAAAAATAAAATGAAAATCGGAGTAAAAGGCCACATGACATCCTTACCATGTAATCGATTGATGCAATTTAACCATTGGCTTCTTTTCTCATGTCTCACGTTTTCTGAGCCGACACAAAAAGAAAAGCAGACAATTAACATTAAATATACTAAAAATTACGGGACACAAAGTCAGAAGAATAGCAAATAGGAACTGTGCTTTTCAATACAAGATGTTCAGAAGACCTTAATAAAAGAAAATGAAATATGTTTCATTATAATGCTTGAATACAAACCATGAGCAAATTGGAATGGATAGAATTCACACAATGTCAGCCTCTTCCCTTGCTTGCATCAAGATCATGATACTATGTTGAATCGAAATCACCTTTGGATGAAAGAAACAAAGACTGAAATTTTCTTTAGGAAAAAACTTAGGTACAATTCCTTAGGTGCTTTTCGTATGGTTCTTAACTAAATTCACCATGATTTCCTTAAAAAGTTTGTTATCTCCAAAAAAGTTGTATTTTTAGTTAAGAACCATACGAAAAGCATCTAAGGAATTGTACCTAAGTTTTGTACTTTTCTTTATTGCGAATGTGTGTGCCTTTCTACCTCTTTATTGCAGTAAGAACAATGCATTCTCTAGCAGAAAGTAAGCAGATTGTAAATTAAATTATTCTTAAAAATGCGAACGGATTTCAAATCTCAAAACTTTTGTATCCTTAGGTTAAAAATTATTATTATTATTTTTTGTCAAGTTACAGTACAAAATTTAATCAACACTCTCTAGGTTAAAAAAATTGTTTCCAATTTCTAAAGTTATTTCAGATATGGACACACATATAGAACACAGTCCATACATCAAAATATTGTGAAATAAGATGCACATAGGTTGTAATTCACCTGAAGAGGAAAAAAGATGTGTTGGGGAACTCCATTTGGGTAAAAGATGACAATCATCATTTACCAGAATACCCTCAAACTGTCCCAAAGCATACAAAAATCACCATTCCAAACTCAAAATCCTCTTATCCTGGGAAAAAAAATTGAAGTCAGAAAATAAGAATATAAAATAGTGAAATAAAATTAAGAAGAATAACGAAGAGATTTGATGCAGTTGTTTGGTTAATAACTAGAATACCGTTACCCGTGCGATGCACGGCTAAAACTACGTTTGATTGAATTATATGAAACATCGTCAAAATCGAATATATTTATGTAATATTTATTTTTATTAATTTAACGATATTATTCATCACTTCAAATAATATGAAGAATGAAAATAAGATTTAGATGCATTAAAGTTTGGGTGATTAGTTGACAAAAAAAAAGTTTGGGTGATTAGACAAAAGCATATCATTTGAAAGCATATCATTTGATCAAATAATATCATTTACATAAGTTGTACATTAATTTTGCACGTCCTCGAAGATAAATACATTCTAATGTTAAGTAGGAATATGATGCAAACTATGAGGGATTACATTGGCAATCTAAAGGGCATAACTATCTCAAATACACAGGAAAATATCATATCATATAAAAAAGAGCAATGTTATTTGAACAACCTTTTCTTGTGACAACTTGTTTGACAACCAAATTATACAAAGAAATTGAGGTAGTGACACAAAAATAAAAGCAATAGAGAGAGAAAGTAGAAGGACAATGTGAGTATGAGACAGAAATTTGTCAAAAAAT